>Ga0228536_1000487_pt1 | contig 71678 bp, 57 predicted proteins | sample SJ1Smetagenome_FD_168611 | JGI IMG/M metagenome (GOLD analysis project Ga0228536, IMG submission 168611) | Enriched culture of PCE-dechlorinating microbial communities from Ithaca, New York, USA - SJ1.S | ecosystem: Engineered > Modeled > Simulated communities (microbial... > Unclassified...
ACGGCCAGGGCTGGCTTCCGAAGTAGGTGATGTCCTTCACCCGTATGCCCACTTCCTCGAAAATTTCCCGTGCCACGGCTTCTTCGAGGCTTTCTCCCGGTTCCACGAAACCTGCGAGGACGCTGTATCTTCCCTTGGGGAAATGGGGGCTTCGCGCCAGAAGCAGCGTGTCTTCCCGCGTCACCGCGACGATGATCGCCGGGCTCAGGATCGGGTATGACATGTACTCGCATTGGGGACAGCCGTACGCGCGGTCATTGTCCGTGAGGCTCATGGCCGTTCCGCATCTCGGACAGAAGCGGTTGTTCCGTTTCCAGTCCATCATCTGGAAGGCGGTGCCCGCTGCCTGGAATATTTTTTCACCGCCGAGGACCCAAAGTTCACGGAGCCCTACTGTCTCAAATACGGGAGGCAGTTCCCGGTCTCCGGGGTATTCTCCCCACGGGAAGGCTCCCCTTGAAGCCGGAAGTGTTCCTGTGACGGAAAGGTTTTCCAGAAAGAGATGTTCATCTCCGGCGCCGGGAAGCACCAGCGGGTTTTTTGACCTGACGAGAAGAAGGTCGTTTTGAAATAAAAGCCATTTTTCTGCCGCAGTGCAGGGTTCCATGATCGTCCTCCAATAATGGGCGGTATGTGTTTCGTCGGAATGATGTCCTGATTTGTGGAAACATTGTACCATTGGAGCTTTTTGAATTCCATCGCCTATCTTTGCAGGTTTTTCCAGAACACAAATGTGCTGAAAGGAGCGCAGAATAAAAGGGACCTCCCGCATCCTTCGCGGAAGATCCCTTACCGTTGTTTTCAAACCGGTTTTGCATCGTGTGGAAACAGTGTTGCTATTTTTTGCCTCCGTGTTTCGGAGAGCCGGGTTTTGGCTTCGGGCCTCCGGGACCGTGCTTCGGAGGAGCCGGATGGGGTTTCGGATGAGGGCCGGGTTTTCCGGGGCCGTATTTTGGAGGTCCCGGTTTCGGCTTGGGGTGATGTCCTCCCGGCGGCCCATACTTCGGAGGTCCGTATTTCGGCGGAGGGGGAGGTGAATAACGGGGCGGCCGCCAATGGGGTGCAGGATGCCTTCTGTGCGGATAGGGGCTCCTGTAGTACCTGGGCGGATATGGGACCCTCCGGAAATGATCGTAATAGTAACGTCTTGGCGGAAGGGGCCGGTGGACGATCCGCGCCCTGGGGTGCCAGCGGCCCCTGTCCCTGTAGTAGAAGAGATCGAGTACAAGAGAGGCGTAAATATTCCCGTTTTCATATTCCAGCAGAAGGCCGGGAATTGCGTCGGTCCAGAGTGAAATTGCCAGTCCACTGTTGGTCCTGTACCCGTATCCCGTGTGGTAGTGATAGGCCAGCATGGCTTTCGCCATCGGGTATCCGTGAGATGCGCTCCGTTCGTACCAGTAGGCCGCCATCTGCGGGTCGGCGTTCACGCCGCGGTCTCCCCTGTCGTAGGCAAGACCGGCGAGAAACTGCATTTCAGGGTCGTCCCTCTGGGCGTGGTCCATGATCTCAGCAAAAGAAATCTCTTCCCCTGCGTCCTGGTTGGGTATTTGCGGGAATCGGACTGAGGCCTGCATATTTGTATTCTGCGGGACTGACTGGGAAGCGGCGGCTGTCTGAACTGCGCTTTTCTGCGAAAAAGCCGGCGCCGCATCAGCCGGAAGCGCTGCGAAGCAGAGTGTGAGGGCCAGTGCCGGGACGGCCAGCGTCAAGGCGGTCTTTCCGGCGGTTCGTGCATGTATTTTCATGTGTCTCACCTCCTGTTCCTTCAGGTGCGCCTGGAATCCAGGGCTTTGTTCCTTTTATATCGAAATCCCCATGGGTCTTAGCATCATTCTACCCCTGTATTTCTCCAACAGAACCGCCTTTCTACCGATTCAGCGCATCGGTGAATCTGACATGTCTCTAAAGATTTGAATTATTATTATTGTTATAATATTTGTATGAGGTTCCGGTTTAGAGAGAGTGGAGGTGATTCTGTTGAGAAGAAAGCCGGTTTGGGGGATCTGTATCATAATCTTCATTTTCATTCTCGCCGCAGCCGTATCTTTCGGCAACTCGACCGAAGAGTTGGAACGCCGGATGGAAGACCTGGAGAAAAGAATCGAAGATGCTGTGAAAAGAGGACAGGATCCGACTCCGCAGATGATCAGAGAAATAGCGGAAATCCTCGAGGAACTCGAGAAGATAGAGAAAGGGGAAAAAGACAAAGATAAAAAGCATGAAGACTCACCGGGAGACGGATGGGAGGAGGTCCCCTTTACGGGAACCATTACGGTTTCACGGATGCTCAGCGGATCTGCGGTGATGACGGAGGAAGAGGGGAGCGGAAAGGAATCCGGACCCGGAAAGAAGGGCTGGAAGTGGTCCGGGAGGAAGGAAAACGGCGGAAGCACCCCAGGAGGGGCTGAAGGCAGTTCTTCCTGGTCGGGGACCAGCTCGGCCTTTCTTTCGGCCATGATCACGGGGGCTGAAGAGATCCGGGACAGGGAGGAAAACGTGATCGGGTACCAGCCCGTGGGGTACGTGACGGGCCGGGTGACGGAGCGGGAGAACTTTCGGGCGAAGCATGTCTCCATCACATCCCGCTATTCCCATTCTGAAAGGGAGGAGCATACCTTCAGTCCGGAAGGCATCGACGGCTGGTGCAGGCTGACCGTCAAGCCCAAGGAGGGGCGATATAAACTGTCCTTTCCCTCCATCTATCTTGGGGACGGCACGGGAGAAACAGTGACCGTCATTTCCGCACCTGACCTGCGGCTCGAGGAAAGGGAACCCTGGCACGGTCTGGGACCGGTGGACTGGATCCCGTCGGGGCCTGACAGGGAAACGCTCCGGTACAGCCCTGAAAACGGTGTGATCCAGGGTTCCTTCTCATATTCCATGCCTCCCGGAGGAATCGATGTGGAGCTTCTGCGCAAGGGACTGGGATCTTTTCCGCCGGAACTCTCCGGTCTGAAGGGGGAACTCCTTTCGGACTATTCAAAGATCGCAGAGAGCCTGGCCGACGCGGCGGGAAAGACCCCCGGAATGTACTCCGGAATGTGGACGGTCGCATGGAGCCTGAATATCGGCTCCGTGCCGGTGAAAGTTGAACTGGAGCCCGTGGGGGACTATGAAAACTGGATGCCTGAACTGATCTGGGGTGTCGGGAATTTCGTCCGGGTGCGGGCAAAGATAGTGGAGCCCGCAGGGCTGACGGGAAAAATCCGGTTCACCCTGGAGGACGTGAGCAGGGAGCCCGGTGTCTGCATGAATTATCCCTTCCATGACCGGGAGGAGGCTCCCGACCTGTTTATTTCGGAGATGAGCGGTTCGGGTCTGAATATCGCAGAGGACGGACAGAGTGCCGTGACCCTTGATGCTGTGAACGAGGCGGAGGTCGTTCTGCAGCCGAGGGATTTCGGCGCCCGGGGAAAGCTCTCAGCTACGGCGACGGTCGCGGCTGGGGGGAAGGAGATGAAGGTGAGGGCGGTTCTGAAGAGGACCGGAGAGCACTGGCTGACCCTTCCCCTGGATGAGAACAGGAACGGTATCGCCGACTGCTGGGAGAAGGCTCACAACATCTACCCCTGCGCCGGGGATGGAGACGATGACGGTGAGCCGGAAGGAAAGGCCCCCGGTGACGGACTGTCCGCCTGGGAGGAATACCGGGGATTTTTCGTGAGAGGAAAGCACGAACGCCTCGACCCGAACAGGAAGGATCTCTTCGTCCACGATCCCGACAGACTTGCGGAGAAGGCCGGCTTCGGCCCTATCACCGGGCTCGAGGTCCATTATGTCGAACCGGAGGAAGGGCGGTGCACCGGGACGGACGACAGGGCCCGGGTGGTGAATTTCCGGGCCGGTCTCTCTCACCTGGTGGACCAGCACTGCCTGTGGATAAAGAAGGATGCCCTTCCCGAACCGGATCCTTTCAATTGGGGATGCTGTGAAGGAGGCAGGGAAATCGGACCTCCCCGGACGGCAGACCGGTACGTGCTTGTCTACGCGGACCAGATCAGGGCGGATCTTCAAAGGACAGTGCAGGAGAACCGTCCAGAGATAACGAATGCCCTTGGGCAGCGTGGGCTCCGTCCGGATGCAGCATGGCTCGAGGGGCAGATTGACGCCGCCGTGGCGATGACCACGATCCACGAGGCCTGTCACGGGTTGGGAATTTCCCACCACTATACCTCTCTTCTGCAGACGCTGCCGAAGGGTGCCGATGTGGAAAAGGCGGTCATGGACCTGGATATCAGCCCCTCCACGGGACAGATGAGCTGCGTGATGCGCTACACCAGGGACTGGGGAAAGCATCCCCGCCTGACATTCAAGGCGGAGAGCGAAACCCTGGACATGCTGCGGGGCCGGCCGTGGCCCAACACCCTGTGCGAGACCCTCGATGACTGCCGGGGGCAGATGGTGGTGAGCGACCGGGAGCAGGGGCACATGTATTGATGGTTTAAGGTCGTTTTTTTCGGTTTTTGCCATCCTGAGGAGCGAAGCGAGGAAGGATCTGTTCCTCGCTTTAACTATTCTTTTTCTGGAGGGACCAGGCCCCAGCGGGCGGCGGCATCTTCGTCACCGAGGCGCCATACTTTCCTGTGGAGTTCGCGGAGGTGGTGGGGAGCCCGGAGGAGGGCCGTTTTTTCTTTCCGGGTGAGGTTGTCGGGTCCCAAGGTGAGGGCCTTTTCCACGATCTTTTCCCGTGAGCGTTCCTTCGAGGGGGCTCCCCGGCGGAAACGAAGCAGAAGGGACGTGTGGAGGCCGTGGACAAGGGGATCCGCCACCGCACGGAGAAAACCCTGTTTCCGAGAAAAAGGAAAGGGGGTATAGGGAGCCGGCCTGCTGAGGTTTTCGTCAAGTACGGTGAGTTCCGGGGGCCGCTCCACTTCCTCCGGTATGAGGAATAGCCCCGCTTTCCGGAAAAAACGTCCCACGGCGGCACGTCCGGTGAAGACGGAGATGGGCACGGAGAGCCCCAGGGAAAAGGTGATCGGGGTGATCCACCAGAAGAAAGACGGAATGATCCAGTAGACCACCGTCGCCCAGCAGATGCCGAGAAGGCTTCCCCACCAGTGTGCCCGGAATGCCTCCCGCCACGTGGTCCCCCGATCATCCCGGGACTGGGTTCCCCAACCCACGCTTTTGCCCAGGAGCGTTGAGATCACGAAGAGGCTGTGGAAGATCATCCGGATGGGCGTGAGGATCATGGACAGCGCCACTTCGAGCAGAATGCTGAAGAAAAGGCGGATTTTCCCCCCGTAGAGCCTTGCCCTGAAATCTGCAAGAAGGATGGGCAGAGCGCCGAGAAACTTCGGCAGAAAGAGGAGAAGGGTGGTTGACCCGAGGAGTGAAACAGCCCAGTGGGGTCGCCAGACGGGCATCTCAGGGAGGAATTTTCTCAAAATGGGCATGTACACGGGCTCAAACAGGACTTCAGAAATCGCCTGGACTGAGTTGACGGTCAGAAAGGCCAGCCAGAGGAGGGCAGACCCATAGGAGAGGATGCCGTTGATGAAAAGCGCACGATGGGCCGGGAAGAATCCCCTGGTGAAGAGCAGCCGGGTGTGCTGCAGATTTCCCTGGCACCAGCGGCGATCCCTTTTCAGCTCGTCGATGAGGGTGGGAGGCGTTTCTTCCCAGCTTCCCCGGAGGTCGTAGGTGAGCCAGATGCCGTACCCTGCCCGGCACATGAGCGCCGATTCCACGTAGTCGTGGCTGAGGATGTCACCGCTCAGGGGGCCTTTTCCGGGGAGCCTGGGAAGCTCACAGTGCTTTATGAAGGGTTCGACCCTCAGGATCGCGTTGTGGCCGCAGTACTGGGCGTCTCCGAGCTGCCAGAAATGGAGTCCCGCAGCCAGAAGGGGTCCGTAGACATGGTTGGCGAACTGCTGCACCCTTGCAATGAGGGTTTCACGGTTCACCGCCTTCGGAGGTGTCTGCAGAATGCCGATATCAGGCCTCGCCTCCATGATCTGCACAAGGCGGACAAGTGTTTCTCCTGACATGATGCTGTCCGCGTCAAATACGGCCATGTAGCGGTAGCTTTTTCCCCATCTGCGGCAGAAGTCGGCAACGTTGCCGCTCTTCCTCTTGGTGTTGCTCGTCCGTTTCCGGTAGAAGACCCGCCCGAACGCATCCTCTTCCTCGCAGAACCGGTACCAGGCTTCCTCCTCTTCGACCCAGACATCGGGGTCGGTGGTGTCACTGAGCAGAAAGAAGTCGAACCTGTCCGGGGACCCTGTTTGGCGAACCGAGTCAAAAGTCGTCCGAAGGCCTGCAACGACCCTCTTCACATCCTCGTTATAGATGGGGATCAGTATGGCTGTCCTGGCCGCAGGGTCGGCAATGGAGAGGTCCAGTCCGTCGCAGGTCCTGGTGACACGGAAAGAGTCTCTTTTTGTCAGCAGTATGACGAGGCCCGCGATGGATGTCCAGAAACCCACGGAAATCCAGGCGAAGAGGGTTGTGAATACAGCCACGAGAAACGTGTCCAGCAGGATGCTTCCCCGGTCGGGCAGGAGCCTGGCCATGGTATTTGCTGAAATGACCGTGGGGATGAGCACGATGATGAGAAGCAGAAGGCGCCTTCGGCTGCCGGTGTGCCTCCATGGAGGGATACGGTCTTTGTCCGCCATGTTACTTCTCCCTCCCGAAGAGCTCGCGCCGCCATCTCCGGAGGAAGCGGAAAAAGGATGTCCTCCATGGAATGCGGTCCATTTCCTCGGCAACCATGACGCTCCTGTTCAGGGGAGGGAAGGACCGTATGTTCTGTCCCCGTTCTCCGGGAAGGCCTGGAAGGAGCCCTTCCTCACCGAGCACCTTTTCCAGGGCGTCCATGGCTTCTTCCGGTGATGACGGTGCTGCCTCCATGCTTTCGGCGGCAAGCCGAAGTCCTTTCGCGGGGGGAAGATCGAGTCCCCGTATATAGAGCATCACTCTATCCCTGGCGGCACGCTGTGCAGGAGTGACATCGGAACGGGATGACCGCCCGGCCGGGAAATTCATGATGGCCTCCGGGGGCCGGCAGATCGTGCTGTGCGGAGAAAAAGAAAAAACGGGCGTCCGGGACGAACGCCACCGGAAACAACACTGTATGGAAACACAGGGAAAAACCTCCTGGCCGGTCGGTTTAAAAGAGCCGTTATGCCTGGACCATCATACGGGCTTTCCTTCCGCTTCGCAAGGGACGGGGCGATTTACTGCCCCCGGTCGCCGGATGGAAGGACAAGTCCCCAGAGAGCGGCTGCGTCCCGGTCATCCAGTTCCCATACCCTTTGGTGGAGTTCGGCAAGGTGATGTGGCGCCTTGAGTATTTCCATCTTTTCCCGTGCGGTGAGGCTGTCGGGTCCTTGAGCGAGAGCTTTTTCGACGATCTTTGACCGGGCTTTCTCGTGTCCCGGGGCTCCTGTTCTGTACCGCAGGATCAGAGATGTGTGAAGCGCGTGGACGAGGGGATCCGCCACAGCCCGAATGAAGCCCTGTTTCCTGGAGAGGAGAAAGGGGGTATACGGTTCGGGCCTCTGAAGGTTTTCCCCGAGTGATGACAGTTCGGGAGGGAGCTCCACTTCCTCCGGTATGAGGAAAATACCTGCGTTCCGGAAAGTCCGCCCAAGAGACGCACGGCTCGTGAACACGGAAAGGGGCGCCGAGAGAAGGAGTGACAGGATAATTGGCGATATCCACGGGAAGAATGACGGGTTTGCCATGTAGACGAGGCTGCCCCAGACTGCGCCGAAGAGTGTTCCCCACCAGTGGATCCTGAGAGCGTCGCTCCACGGCGTCCCCCTGTCGTCCCGGGACTGGCTCCCCCAGCCTACGCTTTTTCCCATGAGGGTGGAAATCACGAACAGGCTGTGGAAGATCATTCTCACCGGGGCGAGAAGCGTTGAGAGCCCGACTTCGAGGAGAATTCCGGAGACGAGGTTCACCCTGCCCCCAAACAGGTGTGCAGACGGGTCCTTCAACAGGATGAGGAAGAGGCTGAAAAGCTTGGGCAGAAAAAGCAGTACCGCTGTGGAAGCGAGCAGCGTCAGCGCCCAGTGAGGATGCCAGACAGGCCACTGGGGGAAGAGTGTTTTCGTTCCGGGGAAGTAAACGGGTTCAAAGAAAACTTCGGCGACGGCCTGGGCAGAGCTCAGGAGGAGGAACGCAAGCCACAGGAGAGCGGATCCGTAGGAGAGGATGCCGTTGAGGAACAGGGCCCTGTGGGCGGGGAAGAGTCCCCTGGTGAAGATGAGGCGCATGTGCTGGAGGTTTCCCTGACACCAGCGGCGATCGCGTTTCAGTTCGTCCAGCAGGGTCGGGGGCGTTTCCTCCCAGCTTCCCTCCAGGTCATAGGCCAGCCATACCCCGTAGCCGGCACGGCGCATGAGTGCCGATTCCACGAAATCGTGACTCAGTATGTCGCCTCCGAGTGGGCCCCTGCCGGGAAGCCTCGGCATCTGGCAGAATTTCATGAAAGGCTCCACCCTGATGATGGCGTTGTGTCCCCAGTACTGGGCGTCGCCGAGCTGCCAGAAATGAAGCCCTGCGGCGAACATGGGGCCGTATACATGGTTTGCGAACTGCTGGACTCTTGCAATGAGCGTTTCCCTGTTCACTCCCGAGGGAGGTGTCTGGAGGATGCCGATGTCCCGGCGGGCCTCCATGCTCTGCACCATGCGGACCATGGTGGCGCCGGACATGATGCTGTCTGCGTCGAAGACGATCATGTACCGGTAGTTCTTCCCCCAGCGGCGGCAGAAATCCGCAACGTTGCCGCTCTTCCTCCGTGAGTTGCCGGAGCGCTTCCGGTAAAAGACCTTTCCCGAGGCGTTCTCCTCTCTGCAGAATTGTCGCCAGCCGTCCTCCTCCTCCACCCATACATCGGGATCGGTGGTGTCGCTGAGCAGGAAGAAGTCGAATCGCTCGAGGGAACCGGTGTTCCAGAGTGATCTATAAACTGTCCGGAGCCCTGCCAGGACTCTCTTCACATCCTCGTTGCAAATCGGTATGAGGACTGCGGTCCGGGCGGCCGGATCGTCGATGGAGAGATTTTTTCCTGCCGCGGCCCGGGACACGGAGAACCTGTTGTTCTTCGAAAGGAGCAGGAAAAACCCCATGGCGGCAGTCCAGAAACCCACGGAGATCCATGCGAAGAGAACTGCGAAGACGACGACAAGAACCGCCTCGAGGAGTGTCCCTCCCCTGGAGGGGAGCAGCGCCGCCATGGTTCGGGCCGCAATGACGGTTGGGGCAAGGACCAGAAGGATGAGCAGGATCCTTCGCCAGCTTGCAGTACGGTTCCATGATGGGTTTCCCGTTGTTTTTTCATTCATGGCCGTTTTTCTCCCAGGGACCGAAAAGGTTCCGCCGCCATCTTCTGAAAAAACTGACGAAACTTGATTTCCAGGGAAGCCTGTCAAGGGGCTGGGGGACCATGACGCCACGGTTCAGGGGAGGCATGGAGGAGATATGTCTGCCTTCCTCGTCAAGCAGCCCCCTGTCGAGCCCGTACTCCGAGAGGAGGCTCCTCAGGTTTCTCATGGCCGCTCCGGCGGAACCGGGCCCGGCAGCCCTGAGGCTTTCAAGGGCCAGCTCAAGTCCCCTGTACGGGGACAGGTCGAGGGCCCTGACATAGAGAAGGACCCTGTCCCTGGAGTATCTCCATTCGTCCGGGGAAACGGCCGGTGTGTTCTCTTCTTCGTTATTGATGGATGTCATAGGTCCATGTCTCCGTCAGCGGGTCGGGGAGGTTCTCCCCTTTTTTAAGCAATGCCGAGATCCTGATGTACGGCCGTGCTGCTGAAGTGGGGAAGATGGTTTTCAGCTTGCTCTCGGGATCGACGGCAATATGAAGGACCAGGCGCCACCCTCCCGTGACGTCATTTTTGTGCAGCTGCTTTTCCAGGAGCCGCGCCCCTTCACCGAGTGAGACCACGCTCGTCAGCCCCGCGTCCGACGGGAGCTCAGGGAGCTCACCTCCCTCGAAATCGAGGACAGCACGCAGCGATCCATCCCGGTTTCCCGAAGCTATCCTCGTGGCGGCAACCCTGCCGAGGGGGTGGAGCTCCTCTTTCGGATGGAGCCATCGCATTCTGTATGCGAACGACATTTTCGCCGGGTACTTTTTTACATCGTTTTTCGGCACGCCGTCGGCGCCGTTCCCGGAAACCTTGTCGGGAACCCAGTAAGCGACCATATTGTCGTGTATCTCCAGCTCCGATGGGATTTCCACAAGCTCCACCCTGCCCTGCCCCCAGTTCCCCATGGGTTCGATCCACAGGGAGGGCCGTTTTTCATACCGGGCTTCGAGGTCCTGGTAATGGTCGAAATTCCAGTCCCTCTGCAAAAGGCCGAATCCTAAGGGGCCTGTCTGACTGAAGGGAATGACTGCCAGGCGGGCGGGATTGGCAAGGGGACGCCAGATCCATTCACCCTCCGCTGTGTGCATGAGCAGTCCGTCCGAATCGTGCACCTCGGGCCGGAAGTCTCCCGGACGGCCGTTTTCCGTCTCACCGTAAAGGAACATGCTTGTGAGGGGAGCGATGCCGAGCTTCTGTACATCCTTTCTCAGGAAGACTTCGCTTTCCACGTCCATGAAGGTCTCTTTCCCGGGGGTGATCCTGAAGGACCACGCTCCGGCCATGTTCGGGCTGTCAAGAAGTGCGTACACGGTAATGGACGTGCTTCCCGGGGCCGGTTTTTCGATCCAGAATTCCCTGAAATAGGGGAACTCCTCTCCGGACTGGAGAGCGGTGTCGATGGCGAGTCCACGGGCTGAAAGTCCGTACTGGACGTCTCTGGCCACGGCACGGAAGTAGCTCGCACCCAGGAAGACGGCGACCTCATCCTTGTAGTCGTCCCGGTTGAGATTGAAGTGGATGCGGAATCCGGCAAAATCAAGGGAAGCTTCCGTGACCCTGGAGGCGAATTCCGTGTCACCATATTCGAATGCCCCGGAAGAAAAGGGAATTCTCTCCGACTTGCCCCCTTCGATCACGCTGATGGCCACAAGGCGGTTGTAGAACAGGCCGGGATGGAAAAACTGCACTTCGAACGGGAGCCCTTCATCTTTCCAGAGGCTTTTTTCCGGCAGGAAACGAATTTTTCTCCACTGGTCGTAACTGATGTTCAAAAGAAAATCCGGAACTTTCCCGTCAGGATCCTCGAAGGGACCGCCTGCGAGTTCTTCAGCCTTTCTCTTCACATCATCGAAGGAGAAGGGGTCGATATCACCGGAGACGAGCCGTACTTCTCCTCCGGGGGGAACAGGTCCCTCCGACGCCCCGGAACAGCCCGGGAGCAAGCAAAACGCCGCCGCGAGGAGCGCGGCGACGGCAAACAGTCTGTATGGACGGTGCAGCAGGACGCAGGGAAACACGAATGACCCTCCTTGGCCGGATCATTTCCGGACCGGTTGTGAAATCTGATACATTGTCATAATCATAGCATCTTTTCCTGTTGTGAAATAGAGGGATGCAGTGTTCCCCGTATTTACAGAAAACTCTTGATACGTTGAGGGGTGGTATGGAAAATCCCCCCGGCCGGGGCAGGAAAAGGAATTTCCCGGTTTGGGAGCCTACAGAAGTGAGGACATCCAGCGGAACAGGTCTTCTGTGTCCAGTGCGTCAGGGCCCCCTGGGACAAGGTAGTCGACTTTTTTTGCAAGAGGAGCGTTCACGCTGTTCCTGTCAGAAAGAAGGGCGACGCACAGCATCCCGGCATTCAGTGCGGCTTCCACTCCGTAGAGCGTATCCTCGAAGACGAGTATGCCGGAGGGATCAGCGTTTATCCGGTGTGCCGCCTCGAGAAAGATGTCAGGCGCCGGTTTGCCATGGCTGACCTCGGAAGACGAGACGATATGAGCGAAATACTTGTTCACGCCGAGGCTTTCAAGTATCTCCCGGCCAATTGAGGTGTTGGACCCCGTAGCTACGGCCATGGGCACTTTTCTGAAAGCGAGTTCGTTGAGCACGTCCCTCATAGCCGGGTACAGCCTGCTCGATTTCAGGGCGATGTTCCGATAGAGTGCGTTCTTCTCGTCGATCAGGGCCTGCTCGTCCTCGGACAGCCCATAGTTCGCCTTTACCCTGCGGACCATTTCGCAGATGTCTTTCCCCACGTACGCTGTCTTTTCCTCCCGGGAGAAGGCTATGCCCCTCCGTGCGAGAAGGATCCTGTCGCTTTCGTAATGGTTTTCCTCGCTGTCTATGAGCGTTCCGTCGAGATCAAAAAGGACCGCGCGGATCTTTCGCGGACCCTTGACATCTGATGCGTCCCTGCCGTTTACCGGGTGTGCTGTGTCGTTCATCGTATTTCCCGCTTTCCTAAAGGTGTTCTCACCCCGGGAATTGTAACACAAACAGCTCTCATAAGGAGATGTTTTTCGGTGGCAGAACAGACTTTTCCCGGAATAAAGGATCCGGTATAGTAATAAAAAAGCGGCAACCGGCCGGGCATGCCCTGCTGGCGGGCATTGGACCGGTTGCAGGGAGGAAGAAAAATGATCATTGAAACTGAAAAAGGTTCTTTCGAGGTCGGTCTGTATGACGGCTGCGCAGCACGGGAACTTGTAAAAACCCTTCCCCAGGAGATCTCCATGTCCCGCTGGGGGAACGAGTTCTACGGATCTCTGAACAAAAAGGTCGAATGCGGCGGGGAGCGTCTCAGGGACGTGTTCGAGATCGGAGAAGTGGCGATTTGGCCGGACGGGAACGCATTATGCATCTTTTTCGGCCCCACTCCCGCAAGCAGGGGGGAAGAGCCGAGGATGATCTCCCCCGGGGCCGGGGTCGGGAAAATAAAGGGCGATGCCCTATTGTTCAGGGATTTCGGTACATCGCTGAAGAACGTGAAGCTTCGGCCCTGATTCCTGAACCCACCTTTCCCTGGAGAGGGACATAAAGCGCTGATCCGTTTCCTGCCGTACTTCAGGAGGGAACCACCATGGGAATGCCTTTGTGCCTTACTATGTCCACCGGGACACCGTACACATCCGCTATGATGTCACCCGGAACTTCCGAAGGGAGATATATCCCCCGGATGGCCCCGTCCTTGAGGAACAGCAGGCGGTCGGCGAACCGGAAGGCCGTGTTGAGGTCGTGGAGGCTGAGGAGGGCCGCCACGTTGTGTCCTTTCACAACCTTTCTGAGGGTGGCGAGCATGTCGAGCTGGTTCCTGAGGTCGAGGCTACTTGTCGGTTCGTCCAGGAGCAGGACCCTGGGTTCCTGCACAAGAGCCCTGGCGAGGAGCACTTTCTGGAACTCTCCGCCGCTCAGTTCGTCGAGGTAACGGAGTCCGAACCGCTCAAGGGAAAGGGAGGCGAGAGCCGACTCCACCTTTTCCAGGTCCCTGTGCTCCACTGACCATCCCAGGTGGGGACGGCGTCCGAGGAGAACTGCATCGAAGACGGTGAGACGGACAGGGTCCCCCCGCTGGGGAACATATCCGAAGAACCGGGACCGTTCCGCGGGAGAACATTTCAGGGCATCTTTCGACTCCATGAGTACGGAGCCTCCCCGTGGACGAAGGATGCCGTTTATGGCCCGCAGCAGCGTGGTCTTCCCCGTGCCGTTCGGGCCCAGCAGGGCGGCCATTTCCCCTTCTTCGAGACGAAACGTCACGTCTTCGAGGACTGGGACTCCCCGGTACGAGAAAGACAGTCCGTCCACGGATAGGATCATGTCCGCTTCCTCCTCGCGATGAGGGCAATAAAAACGGGAGCTCCGAGGAAAGCTGTGAATACCGAGACGGGGAGCGTCCTGGGAGCGAATGCGAGCCGTGCCCCGGTGTCGGCGGCCAGGAGAAGCAGTCCTCCTGCCAGAACGGACCCGGGAAGAAGGAACCGGTGATCGGAGCCGAGAAAGCGCCGGAGGATGTGGGGGCAGACAAGCCCGACGAAGCCGATGACCCCCAGAAGGGCGACCATGACCGAGGCGAGCAGGGATGTGGCGGCCATGGACTCGAGGCGGATGCGTGATGCCGGCACTCCCAGGGAGATAGCAGTCTCGTCTCCGCAGTCGAGGGCATTGAAGTCGAATCGCCGGAGGAAAAAGAGGCAGAAGCAGACCAGCAGCAGTACGCCCATTAGGGGAATTTCCTTCCATGAAGCCCGCGATACGTCCCCGAAGGACCAGAAGACGGCGGCGGCGAGCTGGCTGTCGTCGGCGAAGTACTGAAGGAACATGGTGCCCGCTGTGAACAGGGAACTCAGCGCCACCCCCGAGAGTACCATCACTTCAGGCGTTCCCCTTGTGGCGGAGGCTATGGCCAGCACGACGGCCATACACGCCAGTGCTGCCGCAAATGCTGTACCCGTGGTCATCCAGGGATCGACGATGGTCACGGCCCGGGCAGCGCTGCTCTGCATGCTGCCCGACCCAAGGACGATGATGGAGAATGCCGCGCCGAAGGCGGCGGCGTTCGATATCCCGAGGGTAAAGGGCGAGCCGAGAGGGTTGCGGAGGACCGACTGCATGACCACACCTGCAAGGGAAAGCCCTCCTCCCGCCAGGAACGCGGCAAGAGCCTGGGGAAGACGGATGTTCAGGATGATGATCCGCCACCGCTCGTCACCGCTTCCCAGAAATACCCGAATGACTTCCAGGGGCGGTATGGCAACAGCCCCCCTCGAAACTGAAAAAACTACCATGGCCAGGCAGAGAACGCCCAGGCCGGCAAGAATGGACCGCTTGTTTCGTATGTGTCTGCCGTAGGCAGGAGAAACCCTATGCCCTTCAAGATGCACTTTTTATTTTCCCTCCGGATCGATCTTTGAAAACACCATTCCCGGGAATGCATCGCTGATTATAGCAAATACGGGTCTCCCCACGAGAAATTCGTATATTTCATCCGCCTTCTTTACAGGATCTATGTCCGCAAACCGTTCCGGATAGAGGATCTTCCCAACGAAATACCCGTTCGCGAGAACAGATCCGTAGTTGATGCTGTATGAGTTGTAGGGAAGTACTCCGTAAAGATTTCCTTTCCTGACGGCGGACAGGGCTTTCAGCGCGGGATCGGTCCTTAACTGATGGATCGCGTCCGCCTGTTCGCCGGCAGTGATGGTGTTCAAGTCGATGAAGACGATCTCCGGGTCCCATTCGAGCAGCTTTTCTTTTGAAATGGTGACATTTGCCGATTTCCCGGCAGCAAGCCCGGCGGCGATGTTCTTCGCGCCTGTCCATGCAAATGGGGGATATCCCGGTTCCGTGGAAGTGAATCCGTGTCCGCCCCGGAAGGAGACGCCCCCGATGTAGCACGACGGGCGTTTTTCTTCAGGAATATCCGCCGTTCTCCGGGTGATTTCATCGAGATGCTGCTCAAAAAATGCTATTATCTCTTCCGCTCTCCTGTCTTTGCCGAGGATCTTTCCCATTATGCGCAGCGTGGTGTACAGGTCTTCCTTTTTCGCGGCGAGGTCGCCGTATTCCAGCCCGACTACGGGCATCCCCGTTTTCGCGGTGAGCTGATCGGGGTGGGGACCTGAGAGGGGTGAAACCTTGAATATCACCTGGGGTGAGGGAAAAAGCCCCGCGATAAGTTCAGGGCTGTCGAGACCCCGAAATTCACCGAAGACAGGAAGGTCTCTGAACCGGGGATTCGCTATGGAATAAGGCCGCGCAGGTATGAAGGAAACCCTTGATTCGGCTGAATCTACGGCAATTATCCTGTCCTGGGCCTGGAGATAGGTGACCAGGCGAAGAGCCCCCGACCCCGAGGCGATGATCCTTTCCGGATCTGCGGGAACGGTGACCGAACGGCCCAGGCTGTCGGTAACCGAGAGCTCCCCGCCGAAGGAGGAAAGGGGGAAAAACAGGAACAGGGCCGGAAGAAGCCATCTCATCTTCAAAAACATTCACATCACCCTCCTGGAAAAGATACCTGGACGGCCACTATGGTAGCACGATTTAACATATTTGTGCTATTTTTTCGTCGGCACAGGAGCAACAGCAAGTTGACAATTTTTTTAGTAAAAAAGATGGTGTTTCGTGATGTCTTTTAAAATATGGCGTCTCACTCTCCTTGACATGACATTTTCTCACAGTAGAATCTTTATGTCAGTAAAATTATGAGGAGGGGTAGTATGGCACAGAGCGGCATCGACTCATATTTCATGATTACGGAACGGGGAAGCACCTACAAAAGAGAAATTCTGGCCGGAGTCACCACATTTATGACCATGGCCTACATTCTTATCATCCATCCGGGATGGATGGGGGCCGCAGGACTTGACAGGGGAGCGTCGGTGGTTGTCACCGCACTGATGTCGGGCCTTTTTTCATTTCTCATGGGGATGTACGCGAAACTGCCCTTTGCCCTCGCTCCGGGGATGGGAGGAAATGCTTTCTTCGCTTTCACCCTGGTCAAGGGGGGCATTGTCCCCTGGGAAGTCGGCATGGGCATGGTATGTGTTTCGGGCATTGTTTTTGTGCTTCTCACTGTTTTCGGAGTGCGGGAGCTTATCGTCCGGCTGGTCCCAAAGTCGATCAAGTTCGCCATAGGAGCGGCAGTGGGCATCTTTATCGCCTATCTCGGGATGAAGGACGCCGGCCTGATAGCCTTTTCCGGCACGGGAATCAAGATCGGAAGCCTGGGAGATCCCAGGGCGGTCCTTTCACTGATCGGCCTTTTTATCACCGGCGTATTCCTGGCCCGCAGGACGCCCGGGGGTATCCTCCTGGGCATCCTTGTCACCGCTGCAATAGGAATTCCCATGGGCATAACGAAGATCCCGGAGTCATTGTTCGCCGCCCCGGCATCCATAGAGCCCCTTGCATTCAAGCTCGATATTCTCGGTGCGCTTAAGGTGGAGTACATTCCCTTCATGTTCACGTTTTTCGTCGGGGATTTCTTTTCGACCCTGGGGACAGTGCTCGGCGTCTCACAAAAAGCCGGGCTGCTGGACAAGGACGGAAATCTGCCCGAAATAGGAAAACCCTTCCTGGTCGATGCGGTTGGGACAGTGGTGGGGGCAATTTTCGGTTCCACCACGATCACCACGTTCATCGAGTCTGCTTCAGGCGTGGAATCGGGAGGCAGGACGGGACTCACCGCCATTACCACATCCGTCTGCTTCTTTCTCGCCATTTTCCTTGTCCCTCTGGCGACCTGCATTCCCAGCCAGGCAACGGCTCCCGCGCTTATCATCATCGGGCTTATGATGATGCCGGGCATACGAAACATCGTTTTCGAAGATTTCACCGAAGCTTTTCCGGCTTTCATGACGATCCTCGTCACAGCCTACACTGCGAGCATCGCAAACGGCATCAGCTCCGGCATTCTCTTCTATACGGCCATGAAGGTCCTTTCCGGAAGGATACGAGAGGTCCACTGGGGTACCTATATCCTCTGTGTCCCGCTGGTCATCTATTTCCTCGGACTGAGATAGGGCGGAGTAAAAAGAAATGAAATTCGAACCGAAGGACCGCCGGAAACTGGCGGATGCGGCGCTCGGGAGGATACCCTGCGACCTTGCCATACGGAACGTCAACCTGGTCAACGTGCTGACCGGGGAAATTTACCCGGCGGAGGTCGGCATACTGGGCGGTTTCATTGCCTGCGTGAGTGCGGACCCTGACGGGAACGGAACGTTATTTCCCATCGAAGCCGCCGGAGAGTACGACGGGAGAGGCGAGTTTCTGCTGCCCGGGTTTATCGATGCCCATGTCCACATCGAGAGCAGCATGGTGACACCTGCGAACATGGCCGCAGCGGTCGTTCCGCAGGGCACCACGACGATTATCACGGACCCTCACGAGGCTGCCAACGTGGGAGGGATCGAAGCCGTCAGGTATATGATCGATGCGGCAAGGGATCTTCCTCTCCGGGTGTATGTTCTTGCCCCGTCGTGTGTTCCCGCTGTCCCGGGGCTCGAGTACGCGGGGGCGTATTTCGGGCCCGCCGAAATGGAGGCGATGCTCGATATGGACAGTGTCCCGGGTATAGCTGAGATCATGGATTATGCAGGAGTGCTGGATCACTCGGAGCGCATGGAGGGGATCCTGGAAGCGGGAAGAAAACGGGGAGTTTTCCTCCAGGGTCATGCCCCGTTTCTTTCAGGCCGCAGGCTGAACGGCTATATCGCCTCGGGTATAGAGAGCGACCATGAATCGAGAACAGCTGCCGAGGCCAGGGAAAAGATGCGCCTGGGAATGTTCCTCGACGCACGAGAAGGGTCTGTGTCCACGAACATCGAGACCCTTGTGGGAGCCGTGAAGGACTTCCCTTCTTTAACAAACCTGACGCTCTGCACCGATGACAGGGAACCTGAAGACCTTTTGACCCAGGGGCATATGAACTATGTCGTATCCCGGGCGGTAAAAGCGGGGCTTTCCCCTGTCCAGGCCATAACCTGCGGCACGCTGAACGTGGCCCGGGAGCTCGGGCTGAGAAATCTCGGGGCAGTTGCTCCGGGGTGGGCCGCAGATCTCCAGATCGTTCCCGATATTTCGGAACCGAAGGCGCGGGCTGTATTCTTCGGAGGGGAACTTGTCGCGGAAAACGGAGAACTGGTCGTTCCCCTTCCTGTGAGAAACTTCGCCCAGGAACACAGGAACACGGTAAACGTGAAGGTTCCTGACATGGATGAGCTGCGGATCAAGGCAACGGGAGAAAGGGCACGGATCCGGATCGTGGTTTATGATTCCCCCCAGTCTTCCTTTACCCGGATCGTGGAAGAGGAAGTGCCTGTGAAAGACGGCTTCCTTGACCTTTCTTCCGATCCGGACCTCATGTTTGCGGCAGTGATCAACCGTCATGGCCGGGGAAATCTTGCAGTGGCAGTCGTGCGGGGATTCGGGGCACGGGAGGGGGCTGTGGCGTCCACGGTGGCCCATGACAGCCATAATTTGGCCATTGTGTACGACAGGCCGGAAAACGCTCTCGTGGCTATAAAAACGCTTTCAGATTCGGGCGGAGGACACTGTGCAGTCAGGAACGGTACGGTGACAGGACATCTTCCCCTTCCCATATTCGGCCTCCTTTCCCCTCTTCCCTGCGGCCCGCTGGTGAGGCAGGTGAACGCCATGAAAGAGGCTCTCCGGTCTCTGGGAGTGGACACAAAGAATCCTGTGATGAGGATAGTGTCCATAACGCTCCCGGTGATACCGGAAGGGAAAATAACCGACCTTGGTATCGTGGACGTGAACACACAGAAAATCGTTCCTTTATTTGTTGAGTAGCCGGAAGACAGGCAAATTACCTTCTTGGAAATGAATGACGGCGGCCGGGACAGAATATTCCCGGCCGCTTTTTTATGAGTTGACAATAATGCACATATCGTGCAATATAACGCACATATGGAAGCGGGGGATCGGCTGATGGAAAATCTTGAACGAATCGTCGCTGAGAACCTGAAACAGCTGAGGAAGGACCGAAAACTCAGCCTTGACGGGGTCTCGGCGCTTACCGGAGTCAGCAAGAGCATGATCGGTCAGATCGAGCGGGGGGAGTCAAGCCCGACTCTCCAGACTGTATGGAAAATAGCCAACGGACTCCGTGTCTCCCTTTCCGAGCTGACCGACGCGCGGAAACCGGAGATGGAAGCTTTCTCGATAGATATCATAGCTCCGGTGAGAGGCGACAACGGACGTTTTCGGGTTTTCCCCCTTTTTCCCTTCGACGGGAAAAGCCGCTTCGAGATCCTCGCCATAGAGATGGACATGGGGGCATTCTCCTCCTCTGAGGCACATGTGTCCGGAGCCCTTGAATACGTTCACGTTTTCGAGGGAGAGGTCACGATAATGGCAGGGGAAAAGGAGCAGAGGCTGAGGACGGGTGATTCCATGAGATACCGGTCGGATGTGCCCCATTCCTACCATAATTCCGGAGAGGGCAGAACGTCCCTCTCAATGGTCATTTACTATCCTGAAGAGCATTCTTCATAAGGCTGCGGAGGAGGAACGATACGAATGAGCATCAGCGAGCGGACTGAAAGGGCGAGACAGGAATATGTGAACGGGAAGCCTTCCATCAGCTGCATTCGTGCGGCCATCTGGACGAAATCCCACAGGGAGACGGAAGGGGAACCCATTCCCGTGCGCAGGGCCAAGGCCTTCGCGGCGGCCTGCGAAGAGCTTCCCGTCACGATTTTCCCCGGCGAACTGATCGTCGGCGCCTCAGGGGAGTTCCGGCGTTCCGCCATCCTGACGCCGGAATTTTCCTGGACATGGGTGGACCGGGAGATGGATTCCTTCTCGTCCCGGCCCCAGGATCCCTACGAGATGACCGGAGAGCAGCGGCGGTTCGCAAGGGAGGAACTCTGGCCCTACTGGAGGGGAAAATCCCTGGAGGAAGCCTTCCTGAAGCGCCTGCCGGAAGAAACGGCACGGCTTCTCGTGGATACCGGGATCATCGACAACGATTCCAAGTGGCGCCAGGCCGTGGGGGAGATAACCCCCGACTACCAGGATGTCCTGTTTCCGAAGGGATACAGGAGGATTCGGGACGAGGCGGCGGAGAGGCTGGCGGTTCTCCGCCCCGATTCCCTCGAGAACATCGGGAAAATGGAGTTCTATTCCTCCGCCATCATCGCCTGTGACGGCATTATGCGCCTCGCTGACAGATATTCCCGGGAGGCGGGGAGGATGGCGGAACACGAGACCGACCCGGTGCGCCGGCAGGAACTGCTGGAAATAGAAACGATTTGCGCCCGGGTCCCCGCTGAACCTCCGCGGACCTTTCACGAAGCATGCCAGTTCGTCTGGTTCGTCCAGCTCTGCGCCGTGATCTCCGAGAACCCCCTTTCCCTCAACCCGGGCAGGTTCGACCAGTATATGTACCCTTTCTTCAGGAACGACATCGACGAGGGGCGGCTCACGGAAGAAAAGGCCCATGAACTCGTGGAGTGTCTCTGGATCAAGTTCTCCGAATGGGTATGGACCATTTCCTCCAACACGGCGAATTATTTCGCAGGGTACAACCAGTTCCAGAACCTCACCGTGGGAGGCCGGAAGCGGGACGGAAGCGACGGAACGAACGAACTTTCCTACATCTGCCTCAGGGCCACCGAAGGGGTGAAAACGCATCAGCCCGGGCTGAGCGTCCGCATCTCCCAGGATTGCCCGGAAGAGTTCCTCCTGGCGGTCTCAAAGCTCGTAAGCACTGGAATGGGTTTCCCGGCGATCCACAACGACCAGGCGGGGGCCCAGATGCTTCTCCAGGCGGGGTATGAACCCGAAGACGCGAGGGACTGGAACAATTGCGGCTGCGTGGTGCCCCATTTCCGGAAAACGGGGGAATGGACGTCGGCGGTGAACGTGAACTTCGGGGCGGCGCTTGAATATGCGCTGAACGAGGGAAAGAGCAGGCTGACGGGGAAGCTGATGGGGCTTCCCGAAAAACCGGCGGCGGAATTCAGTACCTTCCGGGAGGTAGTGGACGCCTTTCTCAGGCAGCTTGCCAATCTCGTGGACCATTCCGTGATCGGGACTGTCGTTGCCCAGAAGCTCCACATGGAGATGGTGCCCAGGCCCTTCCTTTCGACCTGCGTCGACGGATGCATTGAGAAAGGGAAGGACCTTTCCGCTGGTGGGGCGGTATACAACGTGGGGCCGGTTCTGACGGGCATCGGTCTCGGAGTTGCCGCGAACTCCCTTGCCGCGGTGGACTCTCTTGTGTTCCGGGAAAAGGCGGTTACCCTCGGGGAGCTCTCGAAGGCCCTCGATGTCGACTGGGAAGGGTACGAAGAGCTGCGGAAAAAGGCTCTCGCAGCGCCAAAGTACGGTAACGACGACGACAGGGCGGATGGGCTTGCCCGGGAGATTTCCGATGAATACTACCGCATGACCCGGAAGCACCGGGATATTTTCGGCTCACCCTTCAACTCGGCCTTCATGGGGATCTCCAATTACGTGCCCACGGGCAAGGTTGTCGGCGCTCTTCCCTGCGGACGGAAAGCAAGGGCTCCGCTGTCCGAGGGAGTCTCTCCCTTTGCGGGAACCGATGTGTCCACACCCCTTGCGGCCATGCGCTCTGCGGCGAAGGTCAACCATGATGTGCAGACCGGGGGCACCCTGCTGAACCTCAGGCTCAACAGGGAGATGGTGAGCACCCCGAGAGGGCTCAGGAACCTGGGAGCCATGATCCGGGCCTATTTTTCCCTCGGGGCGTTCCATGTCCAGTTCAACACGGTCTCCACCGAAACCCTGAGGAAGGCCCAGGCGAATCCCGGGGAGTACAGGGATCTGCTCGTCCGGGTAGCGGGATACAGCACCCAGTTCGTGAACCTTTCCAGGGAGATGCAGGAAGCTATCATCGCCAGGACGGAGCACGGGTCTTTCTGACCATGAAGGATAAGGATATCTGCGTCTCTCAAATCCAGCATTTTTCCGTCAACGACGGGGAGGGGATCCGGACGACGGTTTTTCTTTCCGGATGCCCCCTCCGGTGCCGTTGGTGCTGCAATCCCGAGACGTGGGGCCCTGAACCGGTGACGGGGCGGCTGCCCTCGGGAGAGACGGAGGTCATGGGGCGTTTTCTCTCGCCGGAGGATGTGATGAAGGAGCTCAGGAGACACATGGTTTTTTTTCGTGCTTCCGGAGGGGGCGTCACATGGTCCGGAGGAGAAGCGTTTTTCTTTCCCGCCAATTTCCGGCGCCTGGTGAAAGCTGCCGGGGAGCTTGGGATCCGCCAGGCTGTGGAAACGTCCTGCAGTTTCCCGTGGGACGAGGCTGAGGACATTGTCCGGTCCCTGGATTTCATCTTCGCCGACATCAAGCATATGGACAATGATATCCACCGAAAATACACCGGTGCAGGCAACGGCGGCATTCTTTCGAACCTGGCACGGATAGGGAGGACGGGGGTCGAAACAGTGGTCAGGATCCCTCTTGTCTCCGGTGTCAACGACGACGACGCTAATATCCGGGCTACGGCTGCCTTTGTGCGGGAGAACATGGCGTGGAGAAGGATCGAACTCCTGCCCTGGCACTCCCTCGGCAGGATAAAATACGAAATGCTGGGAATGCGGGAAAGCTGGCGTGATTTTGGTGCCCCGTCAAGAGAGCGGATAGAGGAGCTGGAGCAGCTCATCGGGGAAGAAGGGGTTGAAATAGTCTCGTACCGGTGAAGCCTGCCCCTGGGTACATGGACCTCTTTTCATGCTGAAGCAGTTCTCTTTTTCGGGGGCATCAGAAACCTCCTATTTCCGAAAGAGCCTTTATTTCGTCGGCTGCAATGGTGCGGACGTGGTCTTTGAGGTCTTTTCTTATAGAGGAGAGGCGAATCTCAAGGTACTTCTCCATGGCCTTTTCGAGCTCTTTTTCAGCTCCGGTGATCCGCTTTTCAGGGACTATGGCGGCTGCAAGCCATGGAGGAAGGTTGATCTCCTCGGCCATCCCCTTCACTCTTTTCTTTCCGTACCGCAGCAGAAGCCACGAGATGGAGAGCCCGGCAATTCCGCCGGCTGCCATGCCCACAGGGCCCGCTGTCAGAAGTGCCGTGCCCGACCCTCCGCAGAGAAGGGCGGAGCCTGCTGTCACGATTCCTCCCAGTATCCCGCCGAGAACATCCAGAACCCAGTCGATCCCAGGGGCTCCGATGGATATGATCCTTCTTTCCGTATTCTCCTCCTGCGAAATCCGGGAAAAGTCCCGTCCGGGGGCGACTATGCCGTGTCCGGAGAACCATGCGGCCATGAGTTTCCGGATCTCTTCCCGGAGGCCTGAGGTCACGAGGGGAAAGCTCCTCTCCAGGGATCGTCTCAGGAAAGGCTCCTCCGCCTCAAGCACTTCGGAGAGTCTTTTGCGGAGGGACGAGAGAGAGCCGCCTTCTTTCCTGAACTCCTCAAACAGCGGCCTTATTTTTTTCCTGAAGAACTCGTTCCCCGACTCGGCCAGTATCCTGTCCTTTACCATGGCGCACCTCTTCGTGAGTGCCGGGCCTGCCACGTCCCTGAGAAACCGGGGAAGCTCCGCGGAGAGTTTTACACGTATGGCTGAAAATCTTTCAGTGAGCGCGGGAAGGAGGGCGAGCCCCATGGAGATGACGGCGTACGGCCGTTCGCTCCTGAGCAGGACGGGACCGGCAGGAAGAGAAGATGTTCCTGAGATAAGCGAGAGTTCTCCGCTGATGATCTCCGGAACGAAAGGCCAGAGACTGCTTCCTCCTGCAAGTATGACCAGTGAGACTTTTTGGGGATCGATCCCCTTTTCTCTTATCCCCGAGACAAGGCATTCCCTGAAGCGGCCGAAGAGGTCCGTCGGGGAGGGGGTTTCACCGGCATTCCAGGCCTGCCTGAAGAACGCGGAGGGAGAGTAGTTTCTCCCCCGAATGAGGAATTCCTCCCATCTCATGTCACTGAACCGGCCGTACCCTGGGAGCGCTTTTGAAACCGCTGCGCTCCTGTCCCTGGCCATGGTCCTGGAGAAGAACTCCTTCACTTCCCGGCAGAGGAGAGAATGGACGAAATAGGCCGATCCCTTGGCCTCAAGTTCCTCTTCGAGCCCGGGATCCGAATCGAGAAGCCACTGGAAGAAAAGATCGTCAAAGAGCCGTCCGCCGAGGGTCATGTCGCCCCATGCATGCACGGCACGCCCGCCTTCAAGGAAAGCGAAATCGCACGTTCCCCCTCCGAAATCCACGACGAGGACTCCCTCCAGGGCCTTCGCAACGGGGATGTCACCCTGCTTCAGATGGTACAGCAGGGCTCCCTTCGGTTCCTCCACGAGCTCTGGGGTTCCGAAGCCTCCTTTCCCGGCGGCCTCCCTGACGGCTGAGCGGAAGAAGCTGTCAGATTCGCAGGGCACGCCGAAGAGGACCATGCGGCTCCCGGGTTCCAGGTCGAGGTGCAGGGACCGGGCCATGGAGAGAACTCCTTCGAGGAAGTCGGCGGCAGCGCTGCGTGCCCTTTCGGAGCTGGGAAGGTCCGCCTTGAAGTTGGTGATGAGCCTCATTCTGTTCCTCTCCCGGGGATCGGCATCCCCGTACTCGTCCAGGGCCGTCTGCCCGATGAGCGGTGTCTTTCCTTCAATGTAGAGAATGGCAGAAGGGATCCCGTCCCTGCCGTCTCCGAAATCAATGCTCACTGGGGAAGGATCGTTGGCCGGGCACTTGGAGAAATAACTCTTCGTCGTTCCGAAATCAACTGAGAGGACCGGGCGGCTGCTCATGAGCGGCGTACCTTTCGGACCAGGCCCCTGGAAACGACGGTCCCGTCCCTGAGGAGGGGGAGGCGTTCCACTTTTACCAGGTCTCCCTGCCCGGCGTGGCCGAATACCTCGAATCGTTCCCCGTCTGCCGCTGTCCATTGGAAAAGATCTTCCCGCTGCTCACGGCCGAAACCGAGGTTCCGTACTTCTTGGGCCAACTCTGCTATTCCGGGGCGGAAATATTCGGACGGGACGTTCTCAAGGGCAAGAATGCCTGCGGCCAGTGAGGAAAGACCGCTTTCACCGGCAGATGAAGCCTGGGGAACTGTTTCCCGGAGAAGAAAGGCAATTCGGGCGGCGCTTTCGACCCAGGATGATATTCGATCCCTGACGGCTGACTCACATGTCTTCCTGTCATACCCGGAGGTTCTCTTCCCGAGAAGAAGAATGAGCCCGAGAAGCACCGGGAAGAGGAGCAGCCTGGAAAGGGTCCCTCTTTTCTTCCGCAGCATGGACCAGCCTCCGGAAAAGATATTTCCTGAGCCGAGAAATGCGAGGGCTTCCCGCAGGGTGGCCAGCCCCAGAATGGCTGCCAGGGACCAGAGGAGCTTCCTGCTGCGGGGGAGATGGATGGCGGCAAGGGAAAGAAGGAGGGATCCGAGAGGAGCGCCGGCCAGGAATCCGGCTTCCCTGCTTCCGAAGAACAGCGCGGTGAGCGGGGAGAGTATCCCCATGCCAAGAAGAGCCCCTCCGGCAGCTGCACAGGCGATCCTGAGGGGAGGAATTTCGGAAGAAAGAGGGAGTGCGTCAGTGGACAGGAGAGGCAGGTGCTCCTGCAGGCGGAGGATAAAGAGGCCGGCATCATCCTCGGAAATTTCCCTTCCTTCGGACAGCCGGGCGAATGTTTCTCCGGCGGCATCCAACGCTGATGCCTCGGTTCTCCGTGCAGCGGTCTGCAGATCTTTTTCATCGGGAAGCCGGTCTCCAGGGAGCAGTGCGAAGAATGCGTCCGTTCCCGCATCTGCAGCAATCGCCCGAATGCTTTTCGTCTCGTTTAAAAAATCTTCAAGGGCAAGTCCCTTTCCTGTCACGGGAAGGCCTCCTTCTGTTTGGGATCATGCCTTCATAGGGTATCGCCAGGGGAGCTTAAGGGCAAGGGGTATTTCGCGGAAAAGCTGCAGGTTTATTCCATGGGATGCTGAAGAAAAAGCGGAACCCCGGAAAAGGGTTCCGCTCCTTCATTAGCCGAACCTGTGGTTCGTCGTACTTAATATTTCGGGTGCAGGTCGAACGTTCTGGGCGCACCCACGTACTCGCAGGGCCTGCCAACAGAGTACCGTACCTGGTTAAAGTCCACGGTCACAATCTTGGTGTCCGTGGTGGAACCGATGTAGGTTTCCGGGTATCCGCCGTCATGGCTGCATATTGTCCGGCTTGCAAGATGGGCGGGAAGCCATTCCTTGCCGTTGGTAAGCTTTTCCACCAGTTCGCCCTTCTTGGTGATGTAGGAGTGGGATGTCCATATCTTCCGGATCTTTTCGGCGTCGAGCTTGCCGAAGTTCATCTTCGCCTGCCAGAAACCGGTGTAATAGCGGGTCGCGCTCATCGGCGCATATTCGTCATCACCGAAGAAGGTCATTGGGAAGTCGGTCTTCTCGTTGTTGGCATCGTAGCTGTAGTTTGCAACGAAGTGATTGGTGGCCACGATATAGCCGGGATCCTCTCCATTGTCTCCGGGGCGCCGCACGGCATACCTGTTGGCCGTGACTTCCACCACGACTGCTTCGTTCTTGTCGAGCATGATGTAGTTGTTGTGCCTGGTCCTCAGGAGTGTCTTCCTCCCCGTTGCCTTCCGGTACTCAGGGGTGGCCACGGTAACCAGTTCGAGGGCTTCCGGAACGCTCTTCGCTGTAGAAAGGGCCTTGAGAAGAATGTACTGGAACGTGACGCCGAAGGCCCGCTCATAGATGTTCTGGCTGGGAAGCCACGTCTTGTTTCCTCCCACGGTGAGGGCCATGGCAAGGCCCTGGTTGTTCGCGCCCATGATGTCGAAGAATTTGCCAGGTGTGGTGGAGGAGAAGAACGCGTTGCCGTTCGTCGGGGCTGCGATGTAGGTGTACCTCCAGGTCTCGTCGATGAAGTCGCCGTCGTTGTTGTGAACGAGCATGGATGTTCCGTCAGCCGTCGCTCCCTTGGATCCGAGGAGGGCGATCATGGAGCAGGCGTCCATAACGGGCGAGGGATCACGTACGTCGGCGATCATGTTGGGGGCAAGCCCATGGTCGGCATCGGCAGGTCCGGGGTGTCCGTAATAGAGGCAGTTGTCGCAGTTCATGAATACGATCTTGAGGTAATTGGAAACATCGGCGTGGAACTTCGACTGGGAGAGGAACTTTTCTGCCCCGTCGCCGATCCCCCTGGCGAACTCGAGCCCCTCTGGGAAGAAGAGCTTCGCCTGGGCCTCGTAGCGGCTGATGTCCTCGAGAAGGTGCTTCATGCCGTATTTTTCCACGTGGCTTCCGAACCGGTAGTCGAAGAAATCCACTATCTCGCGGCCGGAGCGTTCGCCGTACTGGACGCCCATATCGTACCACGAGCCGGTGAGCACACCGAGGTCTTTGCCTGAGGGATAGTACTTAGGAAGGGAAGGCGTACGGGCGTACTTGTCAATTTCGGTGCATTCGCCGCCGACAAAACCGTCGCCGCCGACAGTTTCAGTCTTCACCGACACGTCTTTTCCATTCTGCTTCCAGAAGATCTCCGCCGAGACGGGTTTCACTGCCCCTGGCTCTGCGGCGTCGGTCAGAAGGGTGTACTCAAGCATGGGGTTTTTGCCCGGGGTCGTTTTTTCAACTGCGAGGAAAACCTTGTCCTCGCTGGAGGAGGCCCCGGCCGTCACAACGGAAACGTTCCCCTTTACAGGGTTGGATGCGACGATTTTCAAACTTTCAAGGACAGTGTCCTCAGACGGCTGAACGGCGATCCGGTACCGTACGATTCCCTTTCCTTCCCAGGTGGCGGCAAGGGAGTACAGGAACGGCGCCTTTTCTGAAGCAGCACCCTGGGCATAAACAGGCTGCGCGGACAGGACCGAAAGGATCAGTGCAAAAAGTACAAGGGATACAGCGCTCAATTTCAAAGATTTTTTCTTCACTACGATCATCTCCTTTTCCAAAATGTCACGAACAACGAAAATATCGCTTTTTTTGAAGCTCTTTCCCTCCTTCCCGAAGATATCCGGGGGCTTCCCCGGTAAGTGGGGGAAAATGGCCCCATCCACCCATATCGCGCACATATAACAAGTATCATATAAAATATATATTGTCAAAAAGTGATGTCCATTTTTTTTGGAGCATTCGCCTGAAAATACGCAAGAAAAGGTTTTAAAAAGTCTTTTTAAATGGTCCCGGATGAATAGGCTGCTCTGTTTTCGAATTGCCGGAATCGAATCGGAGAAAATCATGTCACCTTGTAGTGACATGAGGAAATGGACGCGATATAATGCAAAAGTTTCAATAAACGGGCATTTGAACGATGAAATAACGATCGCGGCTTAAGCCTGTGTCATCTTTCGCAGTATGCGCTACAGCTGTTTTCCGTTACTCAAAAACAAAAATGTTTGCAGCGCACTTAAAACGGGGCAAGGAGAGGAGAAACCTTTCATTTTTCTTCTTCGGGACAGATCACGGGGTGGTTCCTGCTCTTTCGTGAGCAGCTGGACGGTTTCAGGCATGAGTTTGTTCTCCCTGGAGACCGGGAGTATGAATGTATCCGGGCGATCTGAAAGGAAAATGCGTATGGCGCCACAAACGGAGATTTTTCAAGCATCAGTAATGAAAGTTCGCTTCCTCGACGGAGAAAGATTCCGGAACGGATTTCTTGCCGGTACGGCAGCTCTCGAGCGGCGGAGGGAGCATCTGAACAGGATCAACGTTTTTCCCGTCCCTGACGGAGATACGGGTGACAACATGGTATCTACCTGCAGGTCCATCGCGGAGCGGACGTGTGTTTCAAAATCTCTCGCCGAGACGGCTGTGTCCATGGCCGAAGCTGCTTTCGCCGGTGCCAGGGGGAACTCCGGAATTATTTTCTGCCAGTATATCCATGGACTTGCCGGGGCCCTCGGATCCTGTCAGAGTGCGGATGCTCCGGCATTCGCGAGGAGTCTTCTCGCGGCCGTCCCTTTCGCTGAGGAAGCCCTGTATAAGCCGGTGGAGGGAACCATTCTCACGGTTATGAGGGACTGGGCCAATGCCGTTTATCACCTCAGCAGAACTGAGCCCGACTTTGCCGTCCTGCTTCCTCTGTCTCTTGAAGCGGCAAGAAAGTCGTTGATTGAGACGCCGCGCAAGATGGAACTTCTGGCACGGGAGAAGGTCGTGGATGCAGGAGCCCAGGGATTCGTTTATTTCCTTGAGGGCGTTGTTGATTTCGTAGAAAAGGGAAACCTGAAACTGTTTCCCGTACGCACCGGAGCCGCTTTTCTTCCTGCCGTGACGGAAGACAGCCACGGGGATGAAATGCCGTCCTTCCGTTACTGTACTGAGGTTGTTCTCCAGGGGAAGGGGATTTCCCGTACCGACCTGATCGGCGGACTCTCACGATATGGAGATTCCATTGTTGCCGGAGGCGGAGGAGAAAGATTCCGGATCCATCTTCACGCGGATTGTCCCGCAGAAGTCATGGAACATCTCTCGGGGAAGGGAAGCCTGAGTTTTCAGAAGGTGGACGATATGCGAAGGCAGCTCGAAGCACGGAAGCACCGCCTCTCCCCTGTCGCTCTTCTGACCGATTCCTGCTGTGACTTGCCCCCGGAGATACTGGACAGGTACCAGATACATATGGTTCCCCTTACGGTCTCCGCCTGCGGGAGCGAATTCCTGGATAAACTCACCCTGAAGCCGGGGCAGATCTATACGACCCTCAGGGAAACGGAAAGAAGCTTCAGCACTTCGCAGCCCTCTTACGGAGAGTTTGTCAGGAGGTACTCTTTTCTGGAATCCCACTATGAAAGCGTGATCTCTCTTCATCTTTCGGCAGCTCTCAGCGGTACCTGGAGCGTGAGCAGGAAGGCCGCGGCCAATGATGGAGGGGAGAGGATACATGTTATCGACAGCAAAAATATTTCCGGAGGGCTTGGTCTTCTCGTGCTGAAAGCTGCCGAAGCGGCGGCGGCGGGAAAAAGTGCGGAGGAGATTCTGGAGATAGTAAGACGATCCATTCCGAGGACGAGAATAATCGCGGGGCTGAGTACGCTCCGGTATCTTGTCCGGGGAGGCAGGGCGGGCTCTATGGCCGGCTTTCTGGGGAACATGCTGAACCTGTTTCCCATGATCACCGTTGATCCCGAAGGGAAGGCATGCAGTTTCGGGAGGCCCGGCAGCGAGCGGGCCAATCGGAAAAAGATGCTGGAGGAATTTAAAAAACTGACGGACCGGCACGGGCTGGAGAAATATGTTGTTCTTCACGCCGATGCGGAAGAAACCGCCGGGGAGCTTGCAGAGGAACTGGAAGGAATCTGCGGCAAGGCTCCGGAGTACACAATGGAAATTTCACCGGTGATCGGGATCAATACAGGGCCCGGTTCCGCCGGTTTTGCAATGATGCTCGAAGGCTGAGGAGAAACCGGGCTCCGGATAAAATTTCCGATTGGAAAAAGAGGCTTGGATTCTGCGTAATTTGCTGCTGAGATAACCGGGAGGAGTGGGTGGATTGAAGTATTGGACACGCATATCATGCATTGCGGTTTTATTCTTTCTTGCGGCAGGCCGGGCAGCATTCGGGTCGGGATTTGCCCTCTATGATTTCAGCGCCCGAGGAAACGCCCTCGGAGGGGCCATGGTGGGAAGGGCGGACGATCCGTCGGCTTTAGCCTTGAATCCGGCAGGGATCACCCAGATCCCCGGAAGCGCCTTCATGACATCAGTGGGATTTCTTCTCCCCTACGGGACCATCGCCAATAACAGTACAGGAGCGGCGACGGACCAGAAAGACAGGACCTTCATCCTTCCGAGCATGTATTATACAAAACAGCTGAACGACAGGCTCTGGTTCGGGATCGGCGTTATGTCACGCTTCGGTCTCGGGACCGAGTTCCCACATGACTGGTTCGGCCGGTACAACAGCTACCGGGCCATGATTGAATCAGTGTCGGTCAATCCGAACGTAGCCTGGAAGGTCAATGACTCCCTTTCGCTTTCTATAGGGGTCGAGGCCCTGTGGTTCGAGGCTGACCTGAGAAAAAAGATCGATTCAACGAGGGGAGCCGCCCCGAATCCTGCCACAGATATCGACTTCAGGCTCAAGGGAGACGACATCGCCCTCGGCTGGAACATGGGGCTCCACTACAGGATGGACGAGACGACGAGGATCGGGCTCCACTATCGGAGCAGGGTAAAACTTGCCCTTTCGGGGACCGCGTCGGCGAGCAGTCCGCGGGGATCAGACTCCACCGGAGGGCATGTTGATCTCACGCTTCCGGAGATGTATATGTTCGGCATAAGCAAACAGATAAACCCCAAACTCAACGTGGAGGTGGGAGCGATCTACACCGGCTGGGACAGCTACGACTCCCTCGCTGTAGACCTGGATAAATCTCTCCTGGGAATACTGCCGACCGGGTCCGTCTCTCCGAAAAACTGGGGCAGTGTCTGGCGATACCAGATCGGCTTTGAATACAGGCATTCTCCGGAGTGGACCTGGAGGCTGGGATACACCTACGACCAGGAACCCATGCCTCTCTCGACGCTGGATTACCAGGTTCCCACCGGAGACAGGCAGCTCCTGTCCATAGGCTTCGGATACGCGAAAAACAACTGGGCGCTGGATTTTGCCTACACATTACTCATCTCGGGCGACAGGCACTTTGACGCCCGTCCCGGGGAAGGTGTTTTCGACTCTCACTCCCGCGACATGGGGGCGAATATCTTTCTCCTCAGCTACAGCATGAGACTGTAACCGGTACGACAGGTTTTAAAGCGGCAGGAGAAAAAAGAAGCGGACCTTTTTGGGGTCCGCTTTCTTTTTGAGGGTTCTCTGTCAGCCTTAAATGTCTGCACGGGTGTCAGATCTTCGGAACGTGCAGATCCGGGGCTCCCTGGGGCGAAACCCGCACCCCCGGCTCGTTGAGGGCGACGTGTTCGATGGCCCATTCGGCCCACTTGACCTTTTTCTCCATGAGGCGCATGTGCTCCTCGTCGGAGTTGAAGGGGTTGTAGTAGCCCGCTGTCGGCGCCGGTTCGAACTTGAAGTAGCAGGGGGCGTAGACCTTCGCGACCTCCGGGGCGTCGTACAGGCGGTTCGATCCGCCGTAGGAGTCGAAGGTCCAGATGTAGAAGTCGATGGGAATATCCGTCACCGACCGGATGGCGGCCATCTGGGGCAGGGTGAGGTCCGCCACGGGGTTGAAGGAGCTTGCGCCGAGCTGCTGGGCCAGAAGAGCCCCGGCGGGGGAGGAGACTCCTGCCCATACGGAGAGCTTGATCACGATATCCTTCGGGAAGTTCCCCTGTTCCTGCATTTTCCCCACGAGGGCCAGAACGCCCCGGTCCACGAGCATGAACCCCCGGAAACCGATCTCGTACATCCTCAGCATGTCGGCGATCACCTTGCGGATTTCGTCCGATCCGCGATGGTTCAGCCCCCCGCAGCGCTGGCCGTCGGGAGTGACGAACTGCCGCCCGATGTCCCACGCGTTCCTCGGCCCGGGGATGGCGATGACCTCCATTTTTTCCTCGGCGGCCATCTGGGCGAAGTCCTTCAGTTCCGCATCGTCGTACAGCGTACCTCCCTGGCAGAAAGAGACCAGCCGGTGAATCGGTACATTCCGTTTCCTTCTTTCCCGGATCAGGGCCTCGAGTACTTTCGGACCCTCAACACCGGACATTTCGATGCGATAGTGGCATCCGTCGGGGAAACTCTTTCCGCTTTCGGGCCGGTCGTACAGATCCCGCCCGGGAATTCCCGCCTGTTCCATCATCTTTGATACCGCATCCAGTGACACCGCCATGTTCATTCCTCCAGTCGTTTCCGCCACGTGACCTCTTGTGTGTCCGGGCGGTGATGTTCGTGTTCCCGTTCTCTGTACCCCAGTTCACCGCTGATTCGTCCCGCAGCGTCAAGAAGGGCGGGGACGATGATTCTTTCAGCCTCATCCAAGTCGGGATGCCGGAAGGTGGGAAAAGATACGCTGATCCCCGCGGCGACTTTTTCCGAGGCCATGAAAACAGGGGCGGCCAGGCAGGAAAGTCCTGCGTGGGATTCCTCCGTGTCGCGGGCGAAGCGGTTCGCCCGTATCGTTTCGAGTTCGGGCTGAAGCATGTTCAGTGATTTTACCGTCCGTTCGGTGAACTGCACGAAAGATGTACCGGAAAAGAGTTTCCTGACAGTTTCCCGGGGCATATGGGCGATGATAGCCTTCCCCAGGGCCGAACAATAGGCCGGCATTCTCTGTCCTACCGGGAGATTCACCTGGATCATTTCATCGCATTGTATTCTTTCGACATACACGATGTCGGTTCCATCAAGACAGCCGAGATTCACTGCCTCGCCGACCCTGTCCGAAAGGGAGCGGAGCACCGGCCAGGCCAGCTCCCGGATCTGCTGCATATCCGCACCTGTCCCCCCCAGAAGGGAGAACTTCGGCGTATTGGAATACTTGGAATTCACCGGGTTCTGCCGGACATATCCTATTTCGCGCAGGGTCGCAAGAATACGGTAGGCAGTGCTCTTGTCGATGCCGAGCAGCGAGTCGATCTCCGTGACCCCGAGTTCACCTTCTTTTGCAAGCATCTCTGCGATCCTGAACGCGCGGATAATGGACTGCAGAAGCTGCCTGGGATTCTCATCGCGTCTCACGATGCGGGAACCTTCATTTCCTGCCGGGCAGCCACGGTTTTTGCGTCGGATATGAGCCTCCGTGCAGTATGCGGGCCTCCGCAGGAGAACGCTGTGGGAAGGCGCATCTCCCTGTCTGATCTTCATGCATTTGCATCACTTTTCCCTTCACTCCTGCCCCGGGATTACCGGGAACCGCGGCTGACTTCAGGCGGAGGCTTCCGTATGCTCCTTCTGCAGGAAATAAAACGACCGGCAGAACAATAACTCACCAGGGCCGGCAAGGCTGCTCTCTATCGGAAACTTCTTTCAGCGTCCGTCGGGGCAGCGTGGTAACGGCTGAAAAACTCTACAGAAAAATGTATCATGACACCATGACAATAGGCAGCCGATCTTCTGATTCTTATCCCAACAAGTCAGTTTTGACAGGCAAAACAATGTTTTTATTTGGGCGACAAAATCGTATCTCTTCAGCATGAACGTGTCAAGTGGAGCGGTTTTTTACTGCATTGGAGCCTCTTGACAATATACCTGAGGTGAGGATAATAAAACCGTGCTTCAAGCAATTTGAGTTTTCCGGAAATGAGAAGTTAATCTAAAAGGAGGTGCTTTAATGAAACACAGAAATCTGGGTATTTTGTTCATTCTCGCAGTATTTGCCGCAACCGTTTTTGCAGCAGGCTTCACTTCACCGGCTATGGCTGCGGACTTCCAGTGGAAGTTCCAGAGTCACCATACCCCCGGGTCCCTTGCAGTTGAATCCGTCATCAAGCCTTTTATTGAAAGAGTGGAAAAAATGTCCGGCGGCAGGCTGAAGATAAGCCTGCACTATGCGGGAGAGCTTGTGGACTACGCTGAAGTTGACAAGGCCCTCCAGGCAAACATGATCCAGATGGCCAACACCAGCTCCCTGTTCTTCAGGGGAGCCATACCCATGGGGTGGGTCACGGCGCCCAGCATGCCTCCCTTCGTCACCCGGAACAACGACGAGTTCAACGAGCTGTTCCATCACAGGGGAATGGACGATCTGGTGGCGGAAGCCCTCGAAGAGCGGGGCATTCACTACCTTGGATGCCACAGCGTCGGCAATACCTATTTCTGGAGCAAGAAGCCCATCAACTCCCTGGAAGACCTCAAGGGATTCAAGATCCGTTTCTTCGGCTCCATGTCCGATTTTGTGGAACACTTCGGCGCCTCCCCCGTCATGCTTCCCCACCCGGAGACCTACATGGCCATCGCCATGGGCACCCTCGACGGCAGCGGCACCGCCTGGTGGCTGTACCGCGACCTGAAGCTTTATGAAGTCTGCAAGTACTTCATCGGCCCGGCCTTCCAGGTGCCCCAGGGAATGGAACTCTGGGCTTCCAAGAAGGCGTGGGACGAGCTGCCTGCGGATCTCCAGGCAATCGTTACGACTGCGGCTGAAGTTTTCAACACGGATTATATGGACGCCGTCACCATGGAAGAGCGGGAGATGTTCAACAAGTCGTTCAAGGAATGGGGAACCACCTATACCGAGTTCAGCCCCGAGGAAGTGACAAGGATAACCAACGAGTTCACGCTTCCATATCTCGACAAGGTCGCCGCAGAGCAGGGAAAGAAGGATCCGCGGGTCACAAAGGCAGTCGAGATCATCAAGCAGTTCATGAAGGATTACGGCTACATTAAATAAGGAATTGCCACAGGAGAAACCCCCTCTCTTCGGGGAGGGGGTTTCTCTTAAATTTTCACAACCCGAGCCTTCGATGAGGTGATGCCATTGCAGTTTTTAACCGGCTTCATACGATTTGTCGATGCTATGGTCAACCGTATCGGCAAGATTGCGAGCTTTCTTATTTATCCGACGATGCTCGTCCTGGTGTACGAGGTCGTGATGCGGTACTATTTTACGCGCCCGACCATCTGGGCCCACGAGACTTCCTGCATGCTGTACGGGGCGCACTTTATAATCGGCGGCGCCTATGCCCTGCAGAAGGGCGCCTTTGTCAGCGTCGAAGCTTTTTATATGCGTTTTTCACGACGAACGCAAGCCATCCTCGACCTTATTACCTGGACCATGTTTTATATTTTTGTGGGGATATTGATCTGGAAGAGCGTTCCATGGGCATGGGAGAGCTTTATTGCAAATGAATTCTCCGACAGTACCTGGGGACCTTACGTCTGGCCGATCAAACTGACCATTCCATTTGCATCATTTCTCATGCTTCTCCAGGGGATGACCAAGACCATCAAGGATGCGTACCTGGCTGTGACCGGGCGGGAGCTTGTTGTCGCAACGAATGCCGGCGCAGCCGACGGAAACTGAGGTGAGCTCATGAGTATAGAAATGATTTCCGTTCTGCTTTTCGGGAGCATGCTCCTACTGCTTGCCTCGGGCCTTCCCGTCGCTTTCGTCCTCGGAGGCCTCGCAGTGGTTTTCACAGGCGTGTTCTGGGGCCCCGAATCGCTCTTCATCATTTTGGCCAGGACATTTTCCATGATGTCCACCACGACGCTTGTGGCGGCGCCCCTTTTTGTCCTCATGGCGGTGGTGCTTGAGCGTTCCGGAGTGGCTGAAGATCTCTACGAGATGATGTACCGGTGGTCGGGGGGCATCAAGGGAGGGCTTGCGGTGGGAACCGTCCTGGCCTGTACCCTGATCGCTGCCATGTCTGGAATTGCATCCACCGGGGTCGTCATGATGGGCGTCATGGCTCTTCCTGCAATGCTGAAGAGAGGGTATGACAAGAGGATCGCCACCGGCTGCATCCTGGCCGGAGGGGTTTTGGGCCCTCTTATCCCTCCCAGCATCGCGCTGGTGCTCTACGGCACCATGGCCCAGGTATCCATAGGCGCGCTTTTTGCCGGAGGGATGGCTGCAGGAATACTCTGTTCCTTCCTGATCATCGGCTACATATTGATCAGGTGCTATATCAATCCGAAAATGGGACCGGCCATTCCAGTGGAAGAAAGGGCCAACTGGGACGCAAAACTCTCCTCTCTCAAGGGAGTTGTCCTTCCTCTTCTCCTTATCACCGCTGTTCTGGGATCCATCTACAGCGGCATCGCCACTCCGACGGAAGCGGCAGCCGTTGGAGCCCTTGGCGCTTTCGTCTGCAGCGCGATCCACAGGCGGCTGACCTGGGACCTCATCAAAAGCGTGGCCTATACGACCATCCAGGTTCAGGGGTTCATGATGTGGATCCTCTTTGCAGCCCAGGGTTTCGCGGCGGTCTATATGGGCCTTGGGGCCTCCAGAATGGTCGTCAACCTGGTCCAGACCTACCAGGTGGGATGGTGGACCATGCTGATAGGCATACAGGTCGTCTGGTTCCTGCTCGGGTGCGTGATCGACGCCTGGAGCATCCTTATGATAACCCTTCCCATCATTCTTCCCCTCCTGCCGCTGTATGGCTTCGATCCCCTGTGGCTGGGAGTTCTGTACGCCGTCAACACCCAGACAGGCTACCTGACGCCACCCTTCGGCACCATGCTGTTCATGATGAAGGGCATTGCTCCAAAGGAAGTCACCATGACGGACATTTATCATTCCATCGTGCCGTTCGTTGTGACCCAGCTCTTTTGCCTGGCGCTGTGCATCGCCTTCCCGAAACTGGTCACCTGGCTTCCGGATCTGCTTTTCAAATAACGGTTCAGAAAAAAAAGCGGGGCGAAAGCCCCGCCATAAAAAATTTGTCAACCATTACCATAAGCATCAGGTCTGCGGACCGGACAACAGATTTTTGATCACCTGCTTCTGAAACGGGGTACATCGGCTGAAGACAGCGGGTGTGCCCCGTCATCTTATTCTTTGATAAAAATGTATCCGGCCATGAGCTCGTATGGCATGCAGAAGATCCCGGAAAAGGAGTGAAAAATATGAACGAAGTGTGGGGTATGTGGAAGAAACCGAGAATGGTGTTCCTTTTTCTTGTAAGCGCAGGATTGTACGCTGCCTTTCTTATTCCTTTTAAAGGTTTTGTGCTCATTCCGGGAATAACCGAGTTTCGGGTCGCAAACGCTTTGCCCGTGGTCCTGGGACTTCTGTTCGGTCCTGCGGGAGCTTGGGGGGCAGCTATAGGGAACCTGGCGGGTGACTTCTTCGGATCCCTCAGTATTGGAAGTCTTTTCGGCTTCGCTGGAAATTTTATGTTCGCTTACGTTCCCTACAAGCTTTGGATCAACGCCGGCTTTGTTTCTCAAAATGATGACGAACCGGATCTTAAGTCCGGGAGAAAAATTGCTGCCTATGCCGCTGTCGCCATTCTCGGATCTGCGGCATGTGCCCTCCCAATCGCATGGGGGCTGGAACTCGTGGGGCTCGTTCCTTTTGCAGCCATTGGAAGTATTATATTGTTGAATAACTCCCTGCCTTCCGTTTTTCTGGGGTTTCCGATCCTGGCGATACTGTATCCGAAGATCAAGAAATGGGGATTCCTCTGGACCGATATCATTGACAGGAAATACCTTCCTGTAAAGGGCCGCATGTCGGGGATCGGCGCGTTTTTCATGATTGCAAGCATCGCAGGAGGCCTGGCGGGCGGTTTTGCAGCAGCCTTCAGGGCCGGACAGTCTCTCTTCTACAAAGGGGTTGAAGCCGGAGGACTGCTTGGTTCCCCGGCTGTTATTCTGATTGCAGGGGCGGGTACGGTAGGGCTTTTCCTCTCGTCTTTCATTCAGACAATGCCGGTAGGGGAGGAGCACGGGAAGTATGAAAAATAGACAGGCCGAAGAGGCGGTAATGAAGAACCGTCCACAGGTGGGAGTTATGAGTACGGCTTTGCTGCTTATGGGTCTTCTTTTCTTTTTCCCTGTGAGGGGCGAGGCCCTGGCGGGACTCGAGGTTTCCCAGTCTCCCCTGTTCCATGCAGTTTCCCTTCCGGATATCCCCCTCGTTTCGGAAGAACGGCAGAAGCAACTCTTCCTCGAAATGCGGGAACGGTTTTTCTCCCCCTGGATGCAGACGGAACCAAGGAAGGCAGCCGAAATCCTGGAGTGGGTATTCGATCGGTATGGAAAGGGGAGGATCTGCGGAGAGAACCTCCAGCCAAGGACGGCCTCGTGGGTAGAGGAACAGCGGAAAGCGTCCAGAATCGGGGCGGTCGGGGAAGTGAACCGTTTTGCCGTTTCTGTACGGCAGTCATCACTCAGGCTGATGCCCACCGATGAGCCTGTTTTTTTCTCTCCTGATCTTCCGGGAGAGGGATTTCCGTTCGACTACCTACAGAACAGCCTCGTTCACCCCGGTGAGCCCCTTTTCGTCTCCCACCTGTCGGAGGACGGGCTCCGGGCCTGGTGCGATACGTCCTATGCCTCCGGCTGGATGCATCTCCATGACCTGGCCTTAGCCGATGCAAAAACTGCTGAGTACTGGATGGAACTGCCGCTTGCAGCCGTTGTTTCGGAGAACACTGTATTCCGGTGGGGTGAGATGTCTCTTTTCCGTGCGAAGGCGGGAACGCTGCTTCCTCTTGTCAGCAGGGGAATAACGGAAAATAGGGTATTGATCCCTTTTCGTGACCTGGATGGCCGTCTTGTCGTGAGGGAAGTACGGATATCAGCCGAAAAAGTGGAGCCTGTGCCGCTGCCCCTGACGCCGTGGAAGCTGGCTGCCGTGGCGGAGGAGTTTACCGGTGAACTCTACGGCTGGGGGGGATACCTTGGAAACCGGGACTGCAGCGCCATGACCAGGGATATCCTGCTGCCCTTCGGCATCTGGCTTCCCCGCAACTCGGCCGCCCAGGCCGGTATCGGCGAGGTGCTGTCACTTGAGAACCTTTCGCCTGAGGAAAAGAAGAAGGTCATAAAGTCTCAGGGGATGCCTTTTCTTACATTGCTCGGAATGCCGGGCCACATTATGCTTTATATAGGTACCTGCAAGGGAGAGCCGCTTGTTCTTCACAATATGTGGGGTGTGCGGACAGAACGGAAAGGCGTCGAAGGCCGGTTCGTCGTGGGCAGATGCGTCCTGTCCACGCTTGACATCGGTTCAGACCATCCGGATCATGTGCCTGGGAGGCTCCTTATCGATCGGCTGAACCGGATGGCTTTCCCGGCGGCAGGACACCAATAGAGTGAAAATAAGAAGGGGGCCGGAGGATTTTCCTTCAGGCCCCTTTTTGGATGTTCCCTGTTATGTTGCGCAACCATGGTCTTTCCGCTACACTTCACCATGGAAAAGTATGGAGGTGGTCCGGTGAGTACGTCTGACTTTCTTGCGGCGGCAAGGGGAGATATGCCGTGTGACCTGGTGCTTCGGGGAGCGCGGGTCGCGAACGTCTTCACCCTGGAATACGAGGAGGCCGACGTGGCTGTTTTCCGGGGCCGCATCGCCGGTGTGGGAAAAGGCTATGAAGGGCTGAAGGAAGAAGATTTGTCCGGGCTGGTGCTTGTGCCGGGATTCATTGATGCCCACTGCCATATCGAGAGCACCATGCTCACGCCGGCAGGATTCTCGGAGCTGGCTGCAGTGAAGGGAACTTCGGCGGCGGCAGCCGACCCGCACGAGATCGCGAACACCTGCGGTATGGCGGGCATCGAATATATGTGGAGGGAGAGTATTGACTGCCCTGTGGATCTTTTCTTCACAGCGCCCTCCTGTGTTCCCGCTTCATCTTTCGAGACCCCCTTCGAGGAGCTTGATGCCGGTGCGGTCTGTGAAATGTTTTCCAAAGGATGGTGTGATTCACTTGGAGAGGTGATGAACTATCCGGGAGTGATCGGCGGCGATCCCTCCCTCTGGGCGAAACTGTACGCCTCCGGGGCCAGGGCAAGATCCGGACACGCTCCCGGCCTCACGGGAAAGGACCTGTGCGCCTATCTCCTGAGCGGCTGTGACTCCGACCACGAGAGTTTTTCGGCAGAAGAGGGGCTCGACAAGCTTCGAAGGGGCATGTGGCTCATGATCCGTGAAGGGGCAACCGAACACAATCTAGCCGAACTGGCTTCCCTGGTGCGGGAGAACGAGGCCAGGGTAAGCCGGTGCATGATGGTAAGCGATGACCTCACCGCCAGGTATCTCCGCGACAGAGGGCATATGGATGAGAAGATACGCCTTGCAGTGAAGCATGGTATCTCTCCCCTTGCAGCTCTCCGCATGGTCACCCTTTCTCCGGCTGACTATTTCGGCTGGCGGGACAGGGGGGCCATTGCCCCGGGAAGGCGGGCAGACCTTGCTGCAGTTGATTCACTTGAGCGGTGTTCGGTCCTGAAAGTATGGAAAAACGGCAGGCTCACTGCGGAAAACGGACGGCTGACCTCCGGCGCCGTTCCCCGTACTGAGGCCCCCGGCGTCAACACAGGCAGTATTGAGGTCCCGAATGAAAAGGCTTTCGAAATACCTGTCCCTGCCGGATCGAAGATTCGTGTGGTGGGACTGCGGAAAGGGCAGGTGGTTACCGATCACCTGATACTGGAGCCTCCTCTATCAGGGGGTATGGCCGCGGCGGACCCAGCACGGGATATCTGCCGGCTGGCCGTGCTGGAGAAAAATCAGGGGACCGGCCGGCTGGCCCTGGGCTTTGTCCACGGCCTCGGACTCAGGGAAGGCGCTCTCGGATCTTCAGTGGCCCACGACGCACATAATTTTGTCGCTGCGGGAGCGGACATCCCTTCGCTCAGGAAGGCACTTGCTTTTCTGGCAGCTGAGGGAGGCGGCATCGTAGCGGTAAAGGGGGACCGGGTGCTCGCGTCCCTTGCACTGCCGGTAGGAGGCCTCATGAATCCTGCTTCTGCGGACACCGTGATCGCAGGGCTTGAGGAAGCCGAGAAGGCTGCTGCAACCCTGGGTACGGAGCTGGAGCATCCATTTATGGCAATGAGTTTTCTCTCCCTGTCAGTGATCCCGGAACTGAAGCTTACTGACCAGGGGTACGTGGATCTTGGACGCGGAGGTTTTCAGTCTCTTTTTACCGGGGAATAATCCATTTTCTATAGAACGGGAGGAGTTTCAATGTCATCGATGCTTGAAAACCGCTTCCACCTGAGGGAAGCGGGAACAGATGTGCGGACGGAAATACTGGCGGGGATCACAACGTTCATGACCATGGCCTACATCGTTTTTGTGAATCCCGGGATCCTGCAGAACGCGGGGATGCCTTTCGGGGCACTCATGACCGCCACGTGCCTTGCGAGTGCATTGGCGACGTTCCTCATGGCGTTTATGGCCAACTATCCTATTGCTCTCGCTCCGGGCATGGGACTGAACGCTTTCTTTGCCTTCGGAGTGGTCCTTGGAATGGGAATTTCGTGGCAGGTCGCCCTCGCCGCAATATTTATCGAAGGCGTCATATTCATTCTGCTTACCCTGACGAAGGTCAGGGAGACTATAGTGAACGGTTTCCCGAAATCCCTGAAAATAGGCATCTCCACCGGAATCGGACTTTTCATTGCGTTTATAGGACTTCAGAGCGCAGGAGTCATCGTGAAAAATGACGCCGTACTTGTGGGACTCGGAGATCTCAGGAAAATCGAGGTTCTCCTGGCATTCGGCGGTTTCTTCGTCATGGTGGCGCTGGAGGCGCGGAAGGTCAAGGGATCGATCCTCTGGGGGATCCTTGCGGTGACTGCCGCCGCTGTAGCCCTCGATATAACGAAGATGCCTGACGGAGTGGTCTCCATGCCCCCCTCGGTCATGCCGATCTTCGGAAAGATGGATTTCTCGGGCCTTGCCAATCCCAATTTCTGGATCGTGGTTTTTTCCTTCTTCTTCGTTGATTTCTTCGACACGGTGGGAACCCTGGTGGGAGTGACCAACCGCGCAGGAATGCTCGACTCCGAGGGGCGCCTTCCGCGGGCCAGGGAGGCTCTCCTGGCGGATGCCATCGGCACGACGGCAGGGGCAGTACTGGGAACGTCCACCGTAACCTCATACGTGGAAAGCGCCAGCGGAGTGGAGCAGGGAGGGCGGACAGGGCTTACCGCATTTGTGACCGGAGTGCTCTTCCTTCTCGCGCTGTTCTTTTCACCTATCGTTTCTATCGTACCGGCATGTGCCACAGCTCCTGCGCTGGTACTGGTAGGAATTTTCATGATGGCCAGCCTCAAGGATCTCGATTTCTCCGACTGGACCAACTTTGTTCCCGCATGCGTTGCTCTTTTCACTATGCCGTTTGCATACAGCATTGCGCACGGAATCGAGTTCGGCATCATATCCTTCACCGTTCTGAAGATCCTCAGCGGAAAGGCAAAAGAAGTAAGCCCCATAATGTTTGTACTGACTCTGCTCTTCATCGCCAAGGAAATTTTTGTCTGAGACCCCGGTTCCCGGTTCAATGAAAAAACGGGCCTTCCGGATCTTCCGGAAGGCCCGTTTGCGTGTGGAAGCTTGCGGTCACTTGTTCCGGGATCTTCCGAGAAGAAGGCCGCCCGCGAGTCCCGCAATGGTGGGAAGAATCCACGGGAACCCCTGTGAGGCCAGGGGCATTGCTGCAGTGGCCTGCTGCATCCACGGAACAATGAAGCCCGCTTCCTTTACCGCATCGAAGAGGCCGAAAAGAAGTGCCATGAATACTCCGCCCAGAAGCATTGAATGGTATTTCTGCACGTCAAGGAAGAACGTGCCGAGAATGATCACGATAAGGGCAGGGTAGAGGAGGGACAAAAAGGGAACAGTATACCCGACGATCCTGGAAAGGCCCACCATGCCGATAGCGAAACCGCATATGCTGGATGCGATGACCATGGGTTTGTATTTGATTCCCTCACTGGTTATCTGCTCGAAGAAAGTTCCGGCAGCTGCAGTGAGGCCTGCACTCGTGGTGAAGCATGCCAGTGCCATGAGGGCTGCGAATATGGCCATTCCGATCGTCCCGTAGAGATGGGTCGTCACCTTGAGAGGAAGGTCGCCGAGAGTTGCCTCGGGATAGACTCCTCCGGCGCTGGCCCCGAGCCATGTGAGGCTCATCTGTGTCACTCCGAGCAGGACTACCGTAAGGAAACCCACCCTGACCAGGTTTCTTTGCTGGGAGCGTTCTTCCGTGATCCCCTTCATGGAAAAGTCGTTGAGGATCCACCCTCCCATGAGAACTGCAGCGATGGCGTTCATCGTATTATAGCCGAAGTTGAATCCGACTCCGAAGGCGGCCTGGGCCGTAGTTTTGCCGGCAACAGGGTCCGCTATGGGGTAGAGAACGCCTTTAACTGCTATGGCGGCAATGAAAAGAACAAGGGCCGGGGAGAGAAATTTTCCCAGCCGGTCGACCACTGCAGTCCTGTTGAGACAGACGTATGCGTTCAGCAGGAAAAATACTGCCAGCGTCGCCGAAATTGGAATGTTCGGGAAAAAGGGAAGGATGGACATCTCGTGGGTTGCCGAGGCGACCCTGGGAAGGATGAACACGGGCCCCACCACCAGCATGAGTATTGCTCCAAATACCTTTCCCCAGAAGGGGCTGAGTATTTCGCCCGCCATATGGGCGATTCCGATTTTATCTTTTGCGATCGCCAGGTAGCCGAGAAAAGCGATGACCGTATTCACAAAGAAATACCCCAGCCCGGCTGTGAGCCAGAGAGAGCCTGTATCAAATCCGAGCTTTCCTGGAAAAATAATGTCTCCGACGCCGAAGTGCGCGCTGAACAGCGCAAGTCCCGTTGTGATGATACCCAGTGCTGACAGATCCTGGCGGGTCATTGTGTCCCTTCTCCTTCCTGCTTCTGAGCGCGGAATTGAAATACTGTACCTGAACTCATGAGCGCAAACTTCTCCCGGAAAGCACCGTGCATGGTCCACTGAGCCCGGAATCCGGTGCAGTGTCCTGCGGCCACAAGAGAAGGGGAAAACTCCTCGAGAGCGGCTGCTGTCTTCCTGATCCGCTCTTCCGAAGCCTCTACCAGGTGGAGGCCGCCGATGACCGCTTCAAGCTTTTCGTCCTCCCTGAGCGAATGCCTCAGAATGTTGATGATCCCCGCATGACTGCATCCTGTTACTACTACAGCCCCCAGTCCCCTGATACGGGCGGTGAGGGCGATGTCATCCTTCATGAGGTCCTTTTCAACCGCGCCGTTTTCCGTCACTGTGGAAAGGCTGATTCCCACCTCTTCGAAATCCGTAACCCTCGGAACTTCTCCGGTGGTGGAAAGCCCCGGCATCAGCTGCAGCGGATCCCCTGTCAGAACCAGTTCCGCTCCTGCTTTCCGCAGATCATCCGCTTCGTCTCCCTGCATGACCCCCACATGGCGGAAGAAGGGCTCGCTGATAAAGTTGAGGCGGAACAGAGACGGATGGGCGATGACCGGAAGATCTTTTTTCCCGATAGCATTCAGGATTTTTGCAAGGCCTCTCGTGTGGTCGTAATGGCAATGGGTGATGACGATGGCATCAGTTTCTTTGAGGGGGATGCCGAGATGCTCGATGTTGAAGAAAAGAGCATCCGGATTCTGCCCCACATCAACCAGGATCCTCCTCACATGGCCGTGTCGTTCCGCTTCGAGCCAGAAGGAGACACCGTGCTGGCCGAGAAGGGGGCTTTCATAGGGAACACTGTCCTCCGCGAGAACCGTGACTTTCAGCGAATCGAGCATTCTTTACCATCTCCTGCTTTCCAGAGTTGTTGAGATGAAAATAAGGAATCCTGTCCATTCCCGCCTCCCTTCCGTAAAACCCTCTCCCTGTTACCCGGGTGTGCCTCCCCTGAAGCGCCTGCGCCTCGGACAGTGCCCCGGACGTCCGAAAGGTCCCTGGTCCGCAGGTGATGCATTCTCATCTTTGAGATCCTCCCTGCATTTTTCACACAGCCCTGCTATGGCTATGGACTGCGGGAGAAGTTCTACACCGGTTTCCACCATCCACTGCTCCAGGGTTTCCTGTTTTTCCTGTTCTCCTCCAAGGGGAAAGAGAGAACCGCAATGGCGGCAGAAGGCGGAAATATGGAGTTTTTGCTCCGGCATTTCGAGCCTGAACTGACCTTCATTGAGGTAGATGACATTTACCATGCCCATCTCGGCGAGAAGATTGACGGTACGATACACAGTGGCAATTCCGATTGAAGGGTCGAGAGCCCTTGTTTTGCCCCAGATATCCTGTACTGTGGAAGGAATGCCGAGATTTTCGGCAATGATCCGGAAAAGGACCTCCCGCTGGGCGGTCAGGCGCAGTCCCCTGCCCTTCAGCTTTTCGAGAAAGCCGGCCACGGCAGCATCGTGTTGTTGTTCGTCCATTGGCTCTCCTCCTGCAAAGAAATCATGATTCTGCTCTTGACATAATGGCACAAAAGGGTCTATTATGCAACTGATAATCAGTATCATTAAAGGAGGAATTACAATGCCAGGACGAAACGGAACAGGGCCCGGGGGAATGGGACCTATGACAGGTTGGGGCAGAGGCTGGTGTGCAGGCGGCATGGGCCGGGGCCGGGGCCTCGGTTTCGGAGGAAATGCCGGATATGGAAGGTTCGGGATGGGAAGAGGTTTCGGAGGTGTCTGGGGAACACCCGTATCACCGGAAATGGAGGAGCAGTATCTCAGGCAGGAGATGGAGATGCTGAAGGCGCGCATGGATGAGCTTCAGGCACGGCTCGGAAAGGAAAGCTGAGAATGACGAAGGCGGCCATCGCTCTCGACGGAAACGTCATATCTGAGCACTTTGGTAAAGTACGGGAGTTTCTCTTCGTCACCTTTGAGGATGGAAAAGAACTATCAAGGGAGATTGTCGCGGCACCGACCGCTGATCATGCTCCCGGTGTTTTCCCGAACTGGGTGAAATCAATGGGAGCAGATGTTGTTATGGCGGGAGGAATGGGTGTCAAGGCCAAGCAGTTTTTCCAGGCCCTTGGAGTTCAGGTCCTTACGGTGCCCTCCATGGATGTGGAAGAGGGAGTGAAGGCCCTTCTTATGGGCACGGTCCGGACTGTGGAGACAGACTGCGGTCATGGTTCGGATTCCGAATGCGGAAAATGAAAATAGCGGTGGCCAGCGGCAAGGGAGGCACGGGGAAAACCAGCATCTCGGCCTCCCTTTTGCTTGCCCGCCCACAAACCCTTGCGATAGATCTCGACGTTGAGGAACCGAACCTGAGTATCCTTCTCGGAAGTTTTAAAGGCCGGGTTATGCCTGTAACCATGCCCATCGCCAGAATTAAAGGAAGTAAATGCATTTCCTGCGGCAAATGCTCTGAAGCCTGTGTTTACGGAGCTATCGCATGGCTGGGCGGGGGAATACCGGTCGTAAATGAATCATTGTGCCGGGGCTGCGGCTTGTGTCCCCGTGTTTGTCCTCCGGAAGCAATTTATGAGGTCGATCAGGTCGTTGGGGAAATACGATCCGGAATCTGTGAAGGGATATCCTTTCTGGAAGGACGCCTCCGGGTGGGAAGTGTGAACACTGTTCGTGTTATCGAGGAGACGGTTAAAAAGGCGCAGTCGTTCAACGAAACGGACTGGCTGATGGATTGTCCTCCCGGAACGGCCTGTCCTGTTGCGGCATCTCTCCGTCATGCGGATATGGCGCTGCTTGTGACTGAGCCGACACCTTTCGGCAGGTCAGACCTTGAGGGGATGCTCGAGATGACTGCCGATATGAGGATTCCTACAGCCCTTGTAATCAACAAAACCGGTATGGGCGTAGTTTCTTTGGATGATTTATGCAGACGTTTCAACGTCGATGTTTTTGCGAGCTACCCATTCTCCCGTTCTGCCGCGGAATCGGGTGCCCGGGGTGAGTCTCCCTTCAAAAACGATGCGGGGTGGGCGGAAACCACCCGTTCTCTATGGTCCGAAATTGAAAGGAGATTTTCATGAATATCCGGGAAGTCGTGATTATAAGCGGCAAGGGGGGAACGGGCAAAACAACACTGACGTCTTCCCTGGCCTCTGTGGCGGAAGAGCGGAAAATACTTGCGGATGCTGACGTTGACGCGCCGAACCTGGCCCTTCTGCTGCATCCCGGGGAAAGCAGCCGGCAGCCGTTCTTCGGCATGTCTATTGCCGAAGTCTACCACGCGCGGTGCGTGGGATGCGGTGTGTGCGAGGCGAGCTGCAGGTACGACGCTATCCACGTGCGGGATGGAAAAGCTGTTGTGGACGAAGGTTTCTGTGAAGGATGCAGGGTTTGTCTTCATGTCTGTCCGGAACAGTGCATTTCTCTGAAGAATATTGAGAGAGGAGCCATTCGCCGTGGAGATACGGCGTTGGGTCCCTTATGGCATGCGCGGCTGTACCCGGGAGGGGAGAATACGGGACTGATGGTTGCACTCCTCCGCAAGGAAGCGAGAAAAGAAGCGGAAGCGTCGGGAGCATCGCTTCTGATAACCGACGGCCCTCCCGGAATAGGCTGTCCGGTGACGTCTTCAGTGACCGGAGCTGATTTCGCGGTGATCGTTTCCGAACCCTCCAGGGCTGCTCTGTCTGACCTCAGACGGGCTGCCGGGTTATGCGGTATACTCGCAGTACCCTTCGGAATAGTGATCAACCGGTGGAATCTTTCGGGGGAACTGACGGAAACAATAAAAGAGACGTGCGAAAATGAAGGATGGCCGGTTCTCGGAACCATACCTTTTGAAGAAAAGATTGCAGAGGCTGTTGGCGCCGGAAGAATACCGACCAAAGAGATGGGAGATGCTCTTCCGGAGTTGTGGCATGGGATACAGAAAACAGGGAGGCTGAAAAGATGATCCGGATCGGAGTAGCCGCATCAGGAAAAGATGAAACGTCGGCGGTAGCGGACAGGTTTGCCCGTGCACCCTTTTTTATCATTGCAGATGAGGAAGGAAACGTGATCGAGACAATTGAGAACGAAGCAGGGGCAGAACAGCACGGGGCGGCATCGAGGGCTCTCATGACATTGTCGCAGAAGAAGGTATCGGTCCTGCTTGTTCCCCGGATGGGGCCGAACGCCCTCGGGTTTATCGGGCAGGCGAACATGGACGCATTCTGCGCTGAAGGACTGACGGTGAGAGAGGCCCTGGATAAATACAAGAGTTCATCGCTGGAAAAAATCAACAAATAGAAGGAGCGGACATCATTCATGACATTACCGCCGAAAAGCGACAGAAAGCAGATCAAAAAGATTTATGCAGTAGGCAGCGGGAAGGGCGGAGTGGGAAAAAGTTCCGTCACGTCTCTTCTCGCAGTTGCGGCAGCGCGTGCAGGGAAAAAAGTGGGAATCCTAGATGCGGATATCACAGGTCCCTCCATCCCGACGTTCTTCGGTCTGAAGACTTTTCCATTCGGGAACGCTGAAGGAATAGAGCCTCCGGAAACAGGCACGGGAATAAAGGTCATCTCCATGAATTTGCTGCTGGATGACCCGGCGAAACCCGTTGTCTGGAGGGGACCTCTTCTGGGAAACGCGGTAACCCAGTTTTTCACTGACGTACAGTGGGACGAGCTTGACGTGCTCTTTATCGACCTTCCCCCCGGAACAGCTGACGCCGTCCTTACCGTTATGCAGACGATCCCGCTGGATGGTTTCCTTCTCGTGACGTCACCCCAGGAAATAGCTTCCCTTGTGGTGCGTAAGGCGGCAAAGATGGCGGAGATGCTTTCTATCCCTCTTGTCGGAGTGGTTGAAAACATGAGTGCTTTCGTATGTCCTGACTGCGGGAAGCGTGTAGAGCTTTTCGGCAAAAGCCATTCGCCCGCCCTCATGGAGGACCTCGGCGCCTCCTTCTGGGGCAGCCTTCCCCTTGATCCCTCCCTGGCGGAGATGGGGGATGCCGGCAAAATAGAGGCATACGAAAACAAAGAGGTTTTTGATATACTTGAAAAGGGGCTGCAGGGCAGAATATAGGCTCAAAAGTATGCCCCGGGGGAGTAATGAGGGCATGCAGGAAAGTATGAGAAACAGATCTGACGCCGTTCCCTGTGATGGGGGGGCACCGGTTCCGTCGACCGAAGAGCGGTCGATCACCGAAAAGCTTGAGACAGTGTTGGGGAATCTGCCTCCGGACAGGGTTACCCTGGAGGAGATACGTGACCTTATAGGACAGGACGGCCTGCTTCTGCTGTCGGCATTCCTGACCCTTGTGTTTCTTGTTCCCGTGTCTATTCCGGGGGTGAGTACCGTGTTCGGGGCGGCGATCCTCCTGATCGGCATAAGTCGTCTTATGGGAAGGAACCTGTGGCTTCCGGGGCGGATCGCCAGGAAGACTCTTCCCGCCGAGAACATACGGAACGCCATCCGGCGGGGGGCGAAGTGGCTCAGATCTCTCGAGAAGGTCAGCCGCCCTCACAGGATGAGCGGATTTGTGACCGCTCCAATGGCGGACATGGTGAACAGCTGTGCCATGATCGCCGGAGCTGTCCTTCTGATGGCTCCCTTCGGCCTTGTTCCGTTCAGCAATACGCTCCCGGCGCTGGCGCTTCTTTTCCTGGCCATAGGGCTCCTCCAGAAGGACGGGCTCCATATACTGTGCGGGCATCTTCTCAATGTCGCCACGGTGATTTATTTTTCCGTTCTCATCGTCGGCGGGGGAGTGGCCATCCGGGAGGTTTTCCGCAGGCTGGCAGGGTAATTTCCCTTCTGGTTTTCCGTTTTCAAGGGGTTTCAGACAGCCGCATTCATCAAAAAGATGGATGCGGCTGATTTTTTTACTTACCTCAGCACGCAGAACCGTTTCTTAAGATTTCGTCAGGTTAGGGAAAGCCTTTTATGGTTGACAAAAAACTCTTCTTTCTGTAATATGTATGTAAACTAAAATTTATCAAAAACGTAAAAATATAAATTTATTTACTTTTATTTGCGGAAAGGACGAGCGCACAGAAATGAAGAATTGTTATCTTGTTCTGGAGGACGGGGAAATTTTCGGGGGAACATCTTTCGGGGCCGGCGCACCAAAAGCCCCGGAGCTCTTCCTTGAGAAGTCCGGCACAGGAGGTACGGGTGAAATTGTCTTCAATACCTCCATGTGCGGCTATCACGAGATGCTTACCGATCCGTCCTACACCGGGCAGATGGTAGTACTGACGTACCCCCACGCCGGAAACTACGGATGTACGGGCGACTGGTCGGAACGCGGGCCTGACGAGGCTTTCATGCCTGAAATCAAGCTCTCCGGATTGATTGTGCGTTCTCTGCACTCAGGACCCGTTCCGAAAGGACGGATTTCCCTCAATGCCTTTCTGAAGGAAAACGGAGTTCCCGGAATACAGGATGTGGATACCCGGGCGCTCACCCTCAGGCTGAGAGACAGGGGAAACTGCAATGGGGTCCTGGTGAGCCCTTCGGCAGGAGATTCTCTTTCGAAAGAGGAAATACACCTGGCTCTTTCTTTCCTGAAAAACGTCCCGTCCATGGAGGGAAGAAACCTTCTTTCCGCTGTGGGAACACGGAAAGAGCGAAACATCCAATCGCAGGGCAGTCTTCATTTCACAGTTGTGGACTGCGGACTGAAAGGGGCTATTCTTCGGGAACTCTCCCTTCGGGGCGTTTCTTCGCGGGTGGTCCCCTGGTCGGCTTCAGCGGAAGAAATGCTCGAGTCCTCTCCTGACGGAGTTCTTTTTTCCAATGGCCCCGGAGACCCGTCAGTGCTTAGTTCCCTCGTGGGTAGTATCCGGGAGCTTCTGGGGAAGGTGCCCGTATTCGGCATATGCCTCGGGCACCAGTTGATCACCCACGCCCTGGGAGGGACAACGAGGAAGATGAAGTTCGGTCATCACGGCTGCAATCACCCGGTCAGGGACGAGCGGACAGGACGGGTGCTGGTAACAAGCCAGAATCATGGTTTCGAATCCGACGGAGATTCTCTTCCCTTCGGCACAGATGTCTGGTTCAGGAACGCGAACGACGGGTCCGTGGAAGGTATCCGTCATCGTTCTCTTCCCGTCCTGTCCTGCCAGTTTCATCCGGAGGCAGCCCCCGGCCCCGGGGATTCCCTGTGGATATTTGACGAGTTTATAAAAATGTCTGCAGCTTTTGCTGAAAAGAAGGAGTTGCTTTCATGCCTGCCCGCAGGGATCTGAAAAAAATACTTATTCCCGGGTCAGGAGCCATCGTTATCGGGCAGGCCTGTGAATTCGACTATTCGGGTGTTCAGGCCGTCAAGGCGCTGAAAGAGGAAGGGTACGAGGTCGTGCTTGTGAATCCGAACCCTGCGACGGTAATGACCACGCCCGGAATCGCTGACAAAATCTATCTTGAACCGCTCAAAGTCCCCTATGTGGAGGAGATAATCAGGCTGGAACGCCCCGATGCCATACTGCCGACCATGGGCGGTCAGACTGCCCTGAATCTCCTGCTGGAACTGTCTGACGGGGGCATTCTTGAGAAATGGGGAGTGGAGGTCATAGGCGCCTCGGTGGAGTCCATACGCCTTGCAGAGGACAGGGGCAGGTTCAAGAAGGCCATGGAGGAGATAGGGCTCGATGTTCCCCGTTCAGTCCTGGCACGCTCTGTACAGGACGCAGAGGATCTCGCTGCCATGACCGGATTGCCCGTTGTTATCCGTCCGTCCTTTACACTTGGCGGCATAGGAGGCTCGATCGCCTATACAAAAGAACAGCTCAGGCAGCAAATTGAGCGGGCACTGATGGAAAGCCCGGCGAAGTCCGCACTTGTGGAGGAATCTCTCCTGGGATGGAAAGAGTTCGAAATGGAGGTTATGAGGGACAGGAACGATAACGCGGTGATTGTCTGCTCCATTGAGAACATCGACCCCATGGGGGTCCACACGGGGGACAGCATCACCGCTGCGCCGGTACAGACACTGAGTGACAGGGAGTACCAGAGGATGAGAACCGCCACCATAGATGTTCTCCGTACCGTCGGTGTGGACTGCGGAGGTTCGAACGTTCAATTTGCGGTTCACCCTTCCACGGGAAGGATGACGGTCATCGAGATGAACCCCAGGGTGAGCCGCTCATCGGCAATGGCATCGAAGGCAACGGGGTTCCCCATTGCCCGTGCGGCTGCCAAGCTGGCCGTCGGGTACACCCTCGATGAGATCCCCAACGAGATCACCGGCGAGACAACAGGATGCTTCGAACCCGCCCTGGATTACGTTGCCGTAAAAGTCCCGAGGTTCGAGACGGACAAATTTCCCGCGGAACATGTCCTGCTCGGTACACAGATGAAGTCTGTGGGGGAGGCCATGGCACTGGGACGTACGTTCATGGAGGCGCTGAACAAGGCGGTACGGGCCTCGGAACAGGGGTACGAGGGTATACAGGAACTCGACATGGGATATGACGGTCTCGACCGGATGTTGACCACCGCTCACCCGAAAAAGATTTTTGCCGCATACACCGTTTTGAAGCGGGAGGGGCGGCGTGCTTTGGAAAAACTGGCGGGGAAAACGGCCTACGATCCATGGTTTCTTTCACAAATGGCGGGACAGGCGGAGTTCGAGGACCGGATCTCAGAAGGACCGCTGAACGGGGAAACCCTCCTTGAAGCAAAACGTTTCGGCCTCTCAGATAAAAGAATTGCCCGTCTTTCCGGAAGAACGGAGAGATACGTTGAAGATCTGCGCAGGGAGTACGGTATTGAACCCTGCTTCCATTTCGTGGACACCTGTGCCGGAGAATTTCCCGCGGCAACACCCTATTTTTATTCCACCTGGGGGGAAATCGACGAGGGAGAGCCAACCGGCGAGTCAGGGGTTGCAATCCTTGCCTCCGGCCCCAACAGGATAGGGCAGGGACTCGAGTTCGATACCTGCTGCACCCTGGCCTCCCTCGCATGGAAGGAGGAGGGAAGGAAGACCGTCATCATCAACTCGAACCCCGAGACGGTCTCCACCGATTACAATGTCTCAGACCGCCTGTACCTCGAACCGCTCACGGCGGAGCACGTAAAGGCTGTTCTTTCAAAAGAGGGGATCCGGGAAGTCCTTGTCCAGCTCGGGGGGCAGACTCCCCTCAACCTGGCGGAAGAACTGGAGAGATGGGGAGCCCGTATCGTCGGAACGTCGCTTGCGGGAATCGACGAAGCGGAAGACAGGGGAAAATTTTCAGCTCTGCTGAAGCGTCTCGGGCTCCGGCAGCCGGAAAGCAGAATGGCCGGCTCCCCCGAAGAAGTCGCAGCGGCTGCAGAAACTATTGGATATCCCGTGCTTCTTCGCCCTTCCTACGTGCTGGGAGGGAAAAACATGTTCGTTGCCCACGACCGGGGGGATCTGGGACTGTATCTTTCCAGGGGGCTGCCTCTAGATGCCTCCCATCAGCTGCTGGTGGATAAATTTATAGAGGACGCCTTCGAGTATGATCTGGACGCGCTGTGTGACGGCCGGAATGTCTACGTGGCAGGGATACTGGAACATATCGAGGCTGCGGGAATTCATTCAGGAGACAGCACGTGCGTGTTCCCTGCCTATAAATGTACTCCGGAACTCTACAGGGAGATGGCCGATGCAGCGGTTCTTATAGCCAGGGAGATCGGAGTGAAGGGATTTCTCAATATCCAGTTCGCGGCCAGAAACGGGGAACTCTACATTCTTGAAGTGAACCCGAGGGCTTCCCGGACGGTCCCATTCATCTCCAAGGCGAGCGGCGTCAACCTGGTGAAGTCTGCGGTGAAGCTCTGGCAGGGAGAGAGCCTGGAAGCCCAGGGGCTGACAAAGAACGGCTGCGGAGAAGGACGGTGCCTGACGGAATGGGCGGTCAAGGAGGCGGTTTTTTCATTTGACCGCTTTTCTTCCGTCGACCCGGTTCTCGGACCGGAGATGCGATCCACGGGCGAGGTGATGGGCACAGGCGCCACAGTGGGGGAGGCCTTCGCAAAGTGCCAGGCGGCGGGAGGGACCATGCTCCCTGTGAAAGGGACTGTCTTCGTATCGGTGAACGATTACGATAAGCCCACTATTTTCCCCGCTGTAAAAAAACTGTCTGAACTGGGGTTTTCAGTTGCGGCAACTCAAGGCACAGCTATGTATCTTTTTGAAAGGGGGCTCTTTCCCGAGGTGGTCCTGAAGGTCCATGAGGGACGCCCGAATGTCCTGGACCACATGAGAGCAGGGAAAATACACTTTCTTATCAACACTCCGCTCGGAGCCCACAGCCTTCACGGCGACCAGGAAATACGAATGGAAGCCGTTCGCAGGAAAATTCCCTATACAACAACAACTTCTGCCGCGGAAGCAGCGGTTGAAGCTATTGAAGCACTGCAGAAGGGGAGATTTTCCGTTAATCCTCTTCCTGAAACAGAACAGCCTCTTATAGCAGGATAAGTTGTTTTTTCAGTTATTGACTGGACTCTGCTTTGGTAATAACATAAACAGATCATTATGCATTTTTTTCAACAAAGGAGGGATGGGTATGAGCAAAGCACGAGACGGTTGGAACCCCTATGTACTCGGCGGGCTCGCCGGGCTTCTTTCCGTATGGTCAACGTACTATACGGGAAAGTATTTCGGCGCGTCCACAACCTTCGTCAGGGCTGCGGGCCTTGTGGAGGAAGCGGTCATTCCGGAGAGAGCGGCGTCGCTGGAATACCTGGTCAAAAACGCGGTGAAACTGGACTGGCAGGGCATGTTCCTCGTGGGTATCTTCCTCGGGGTATTTCTTGCCGCTGTCCTGTTCGGCGAGTTCAAGTTCCAGGCAGTTCCCGACATGTGGAAGCGGCATTTCGGTGAAAGCGCTGTTTCCAGGGGGCTGGTGGCTTTTCTCGGCGGCGCCGTGGCCATGTTCGGCGCACGTCTCGCAGACGGGTGACCCAGCGGTCATGGGCTGAGCGGGACGCTTCAGCTTGCTGCCAGCGGGTTTGTTGCTCTCATATGCTTTTTCGTGGGAGGCGCCATTGTGGCACGAATGATTTACGGAGGTGGCGGAGATGGATCTTGACCAGATTGTCATCCATTTGAAAGAGATTCTTGTCTCCCTTGAGGGCATTGCCAATGCCATCGATCTCGAACTCAGGTTCGGACTTGTTACCGGACTTGTTTTCGGCGTTCTTCTCCAGAGGGCAAAGGTCATAAGGTACGACAAGCAGCTTGCCGCCCTCAGGTTCCAGGACTTCACGATCCTCAAGTTCATGATGTCAACGATCATTGTGGGGATGATCGGCACATATTTCCTCTATGACCAGGGGCTTGTGAAGCTTTCCATAAAACCGACCATTCTTGGCGGAACCGTAGTTGGAGGTCTTCTTTTCGGAGTCGGCTGGGCTCTTCTGGGGTATTGCCCAGGTACTTCCGTCGGAGCATTGGGAGAAGGGAGAACTGACGCGTTCTGGGGTATTCTCGGCGCCATTGCGGGAGCTGCGCTCTACGCAGAGATGTTCCCCTATCTTAAGGACACCCTGCTGAAGATGCATGACTACGGGAAGATCACACTCCCCATGCTGCTTGGGGTGAACCACTGGATCGTTATTGCAGGGGTCTCGGTCCTGTTCATCCTCTCCTTCGTGTGGATGGAAAAAAAGGGACTGTAGCTTTCCCCGTTCACTGCAGCGACGGCCCCCGGATTTTCTCCCGGGGGCCGTTTTCCTATTGTTTTTTCAGCAGGAGTGCGAGCGGGACGAGAAGCAGGACTCCCCAGGGAGAGACTCCCGCAGAGCACCCCGCTGGGGAGCTTTCCGGCGAAGGCAGGGAGAAGAGCTGGTATCCCCTGTCGTACTGGTCACCCCACCCCCTCCCGAGAAGATGATGGGTTCCCCCGGAAGTAAAGGTCCAGCCTCCGTCCCCGGAGATGAAGGAAAACCTGAAAGAGGCCAGCCCCCAGTCCTCTCCTGTTCTATCCGGCCGGCTCCAGGCGGCCAGGGGGGAGCTCATGCTGAGGTCGCCGAAATACACAAGGCCGCCGAAAAGGAGAACTTTCTCCCTTTCCCTGTCCAGAGCAAGCGATCCCTTCCACGTGCTGAAGGGGAGGGTGGAATCCTGCCGTGATCCGTTTTCCAGGGAAAAAACGTTCACCGAAGATGTGGGGATCTCCACCGTCGAAGAGGTGGTTCCCACGGTGAACAATTCGTAGTGTTTCCCGCCGGCGACGAAAAGTTTTCCGTCCATTACGGCGGCTGCCGCAGCGAATCGTTTCTCAGACAGGGTTCCCCACCGCTGCCATTCGAGGGTCTCGAGGTCGAGGCGGTAGACGGAGTCGATGACCCGGTCCGGGAGATCCAGAAATGAGCCCAGGATGAACCCCCCCGCCATATAAAAGTATTTCCCTTCGGCGGCAGTCGCCGGGGAGCCGAGGCTGCTTTCCCCGAGTTCTTCGGGCAGGCGGGTAAGCCTGCGGAGCACTTTCTCTTCTGTGTCGTAGGCGTAGAGCCATCCGCCTGTCGACTGTCCCGTCAGAAAAACCGTCGTTCCCAGGGCACAGTAGCTCGTGTAGCGGAAGTCGAGATCGCTGCGGGCCCATTCTTCCCCTTCTTCCCCGAGGGAGGCTTTCCGCAGGGTTCCGTCCCTGAGGGAGAAAACGGCGGGACGATAGCTGCGCACCAGGCTGCCGTACTCGTTCAGCTCCTCGAATCCGGCGGTGCCGTAGACGTATTCTCCCGCCACGGCGGCCTGTCCTGACACGGGAACGGCATGGAAATCCCTGCCGCCTTCCGAAAGAAACACGATGTCCGCCGGGGCAGCTTCCCCGGGACGGGTGAGCAGGAAGGGAAGGGATGTCAGGCTGTCCCGTCCGTCCGACTCGATCTCAAGGCTCACCCTGGCGTCGGGAAGTTCTCCCGGAGGCAGCGTGATGACCGTCTCGCCGGAAGTCCGCCCGGCCTCAGGAATAGTGATCTTCCGGCCGTCCCTTTGCACGAGGGAGAGCGCTCCCCCTTCGGTGAGGTTATGGCCGGAGAGCCTGATCCGCCCGCCCGGCAGGGGGTACTGCTCCGAGAGCCGGAAGAGGGCCGGCCGGGTGCGCAGGGGTTCGGTCAGGGCCCGGCCCGCGTTGAGCCGCCCTTCCGTCCTGCTGAGCCCTTCGAGGGAGGGCAGCCTGTCGGCGGTGGAGAGGAGCTGGGCCTTCACGGCCCTCCAGTCAGCCTCCGGATGGGCGGAGAAGAGCAGGGCGGCGGTTCCCAGGGTCAGCGGGGTTGCCATGGAGGTGCCTGATTTCAGCGTCCAGGTGTTCCATGTTCCGTCGATCCTGGACGAGTAGCCGAAGGGAACGTACTTGCTCGGAATGGTGGAGAGGATGGCCTCTCCGGGGGCGTGGATGTCCACCGACCTCAGCCCCCACTGGGAGAAATTGGAGGGCTCGTCTGTCCCCCCGGTGGAGCCTACGGAGACGATGTTCCCGTAGGGGAGGGAGGACGGGTAGCTGAACGAGGCGAAGTCGTTGTCCGTGGAGAAGTTGCCCGCAGCGGCGAAGACCAGGACGCCTCCCTCCTCGAGTTTCGCAAGGGCCTCCTCGATGACCCGGCTGTAGGGGATTCCCGTGCCGAAGGACATGTTCACCGTCCGCACGTTCACCCCCCGTGCCTTCTGGGCAAGGAGATACTCGGTGTTCGCCAGCACGTGGGCGGTCTCGAAGCCCACCAGCGCCATGATCCGCACGTCCGGGGCGATGCCGGTGATGCCGTATTCGTCCTGCCTGGCGGCGATGATGCCGGCGCAGTGGGTGCCGTGCTCGTTCCCGTCGCTGGTGTCTCCCGTGCCCTCAAGGGCGTTCCAGCCGTTCACGTCGTCGATGTAGCCGTTGCCGTCGTCGTCGATGTCGTTGCCGGGGATCTCGCCCCCGTTCACCCAGAGATTTCCGTCGAGGTCGTGGATGTAGGGTCCTATCCCGGTGTCCATGACGGCCACCACCACCGAAGGGTCTCCCCTGGTGACGGTCCAGGCCCGCGGGGCGTCCACGTCCGCCCCGGCGGTGAGGTTCACGGGCGCGAATCCGCTGAGCCATGACAGCTCCTCACTGGCGTAGGGTGAGCCCGTGTTTGAGAGGCTCCACTGGATCCAGTAGTGTTCGTCCGCCGGGGCGTCGAACCAGGTGAGGGGAAGACTGGGCTCCGCCCAGGCCACGCCCTCGAGCCCTGCGAGTTTCCGGGCAGTTTCTTCAGGGTTTCCGCACCCGCCGGCAAGATATACGCCGGCCCGCTCGAGTCTTTGAATTCCCGAGGAAATAATGCCCGCTCCCGCGAGAAGGGATCGGGCGGAAAGCGTTCCATTTTCGCCCGCAGGCTGGTCCCGGAGGGCGAACACCACCGTGCCGGAGGGGGCGGAACACCCCTCCCCGGCACGGGCGGCGGAAGGAAGCAGGAAGAATACCGCGAAAAGCAGCGCAGCGGCAATATTTTTTTTCATATTTGCCCGGCTGCGTACCTCAGCTGAAGGCCCGCTTGTACTGTTCCGGCCAGGGCAGCTCGATCCCCCTCTTCCGGGCTTCAAGAAGGGGGAAGAAGGGGTTCCTGAGGAGTTCCCGGCCGAGGGCCACGAGATCGGCCCGGTGATTGCACAGGGCTTCCTCAACCATTTCCAGGGTGGTGATAAGCCCTACGGCGATGGTGGGCACTTCGCAGGCCACCTTGATCATCTCGGCGAAGGGGATCTGGTATCCGGGGAACACGGGGGGAGGAACGGGCGTCACACCGCCGGAACTGACGTGGACCACATCCACGTCCCGGGTCACACGGTCGATGATACGGGCCATCTCCGTGGGGGTCATGCCGCCTTCGGCGTAATCCTCGGCGGAGACACGGAGGAACAGGGGCTTTTCCCCGGGCCATTCAGTCCGGACGGCCCGGACCACCTCCTGGAGGAACCGGGAACGGCCCTCGAAGTTCACGCCGTAGCCGTCGTGCCGCTTGTTGCTCAGGGGGGAGAGGAACTGGTTTATAAGATACCCATGAGCCCCGTGTATTTCCACTACGTCGAATCCCGCTTTCAGGGCCCGCCCCGCTGCGGATGCGAATGCCTCCGTAACGAAGGCAATGTCGTCATAGGTCATTTCCTCAGGATCCTGGTATTTTCCGTCATTGCTGTAATTGATGGCGCTGGGGGCGAAAATCTTCTCCGCGGCAGCCCCGCACTTCCGGCCCGCATGATTGAGCTGGATGCCGATTTTGGCTCCCAGTGAATGGACGTGATCAACGATGCGGGAGAGTGGACCGATCTGGGCATCGCTCCACAAGCCGAGGCAATTATCGGAAATTCTTCCTTCAGGCACAACTCCCGTGGCTTCCACGATAATGAGCCCTGCCCCGCCAAGAGCCCGGGCACCGTAATGCAGATAGTGAAAATCAGTGGGAACGGATCCCGGAGCACTGTACATGCACATGGGGGGCATGACGATCCGGTTTTTCAGCTCAAGATCCTTGATCCTGAATGGTTCGTAAGTCTTCACGAAGAACAGGCCTCCTTTATGACGGTATGGTGAGAGTAGGGTATCACGAAAGGTTCTTTTTTGCACCGCAGAAAAGCGCCGCCCCCTGATCGGAGGCGGCGCGCCGGTGGTGCAGCTTTTTTTGTCTAGGACCAGCCGATTGTCTGGAGCACAGTAAGGGCGACCATGGCCAGCACTATCTGGAGCGCTATGAGGGGGAAGATCCACTTCACGTACTTCTCGTAGGCGATGCCCGAAAGGCCGAGGCATCCCATGACCACGCTCGCAGTGGGGATGAAACAGTTGGTGAAGCCGTCGCCGAACTGAAATGCCTGGACGGCCACCTGGCGGGTGATGCCTGTGAGGTCCGCCAGAGGCACCATGATGGGCATGACGGTGACTGCCTGTCCGGAGCCGGAGGGGATGAAGAAGTTGATGACCACATTGGCCAGGAACATGAGGTTTGCGCCGATGACCGGACCGTATTTGGAGATGGGCAGGGAGAGGTAGTAGACCACCGTGTCGATGATCTTGCCGTCGGTCATGACCACGGAGATGCCCCTGGCCATGCCGATGACGAGGGCTGCATAGGCCATGGAGGCGCATCCCTTTACGAACGCCTGGGCAGTCCCGTTGATGCCGAGACCACCGATGATGCCGCAGAAAATTGCCATCATGAGGAATATGGTGGAGTAGTGGTTAATGCCCCATTTCAACTGGAGCGAGCCGTAAATGATCGATCCGAACGCGAGGATAACGATGGCTGTGCAGACCATGTGCCTGAAGTCCATGGATTCCTGTTCCTCGAAATGATTCTTCTCGTCGGCAGCTTCTTCGGCGGAGTACACCAGGCTCTTGGTGGGGTCGGCCTGGATTTTTTTGATGTAAAGGTAGACGAAACCGAATGTGAGAAGGAGGTTCACAACGTGAAAGAACACCCGGACGCCGAAGCCTGAGAACATGGGAAGCTCGGCGATGTTATGGGCGATGCCTACTGTGAAGACGTTGCCCCAGCCCACGTTGAAGCCGGCATAGGAACCCAGGTAGATCATGGCGAAACCCACTACGCTGTCGTAGCCCAGTCCCCTGGCCAGGAGTATGCCCAGGGGGATAAGAGCCACCACAGGGTTGGCGAAGACGCCGGTGGCGCCGCCGATGGACATGAGGAGCATGATGATTCCCACGGCCCAGAGTTCCTTGCCCTTCAGCTTGTGGACGATGCGGTTCATGCCGACCCGGATCGTGCCTGTCTCCTCAAGGATCTTGATAGCTCCCCCGACGAAGAAGACCATGAAGATCATGGAGGCGGACTGGACCCATCCCTTGACGACGGCGTCGAAGACACCCCAGAAGCCCTGGGGGTTCGCGTCCACAACCTTGAAGGAATCCGCCACTACCTTGGTCACAGTACCTTCTTTGACGCGCTCGTACTGACCCGCGGGGATCAGCCAGGTCAGGACCGCCATAAGGATGGTGATGATAAACATGAGTGCGAAAACATGGGGAACTCTGCTCTTCTTTTTTGCGATTTCTGCCATTTTTTTCTCTCCTTTTTGTTTTTACGCCTGGAATTTCGCCCCTTCCGGGGCAAGAACGTCAAGAATGTACCTGGTGAAAACTGCGACCCCTAGCGGGAGTGCCTCGTCGGGGAAATCGAAGTTCGGGTTGTGGAGGGAAACGGGTATCTCTCTGCCGACCCCGAGTCGGAAAATTGTTCCCCGAGGAACGTTCTGGAGGAAATATGCAAAATCCTCCGATCCCATCATGGGATTTGCAAGCCGGATGACTTTTTCTTCTCCGAGGACCTCGGAAGCGGCTGCAGCAACCCGATCCGTCTCTGTGGGATCATTTATTACCGGCGGAATTCCGAAGGTGTAGTCGCAGATGGCCTCGCAGCGGTAGGATGCGGCGATATGCGTACAGATCGATTCGAGCCGTTCACTTATCTTCTGCCTGACATCCGGGGAGAAGCACCTGACTGTGCCGGCGATCTCGACTTCCTGGGGGACGATATTGAATGCACTGCCGCCGTGGATCTGGCAGACCGAGAGAACAGCCCTGTCGTTTGCCTCGATCTCCCGGGCAAGGATCATCTGGAGGCTGATTACAGACTGTGCAGCAGCGGCCAGGGCGTCGCTTCCCCTGTGGGGGTAGGCGCCGTGGGTTCCCTTTCCGACGAATTTCACCTTGAAAATGTCTCCTGATGCCATGAACGGCCCCGGGTAGACTCCGACGGTACCTACCGGGATCTCGACACCGCCGTGAAGTGCTGCAACGAAATCAACTTTCGGATCATCGAGGATACCGCACTGTATCATTTTCTCTGCACCGTAGAGCGTTTCCTCGGCCGGCTGGAAAAAGAGCTTCACAGTTCCCGCGAAGCTGCCGCGTATCTTCTGGAGGACTTTTGCCGTTGCCAGGAGGATCGCCGTGTGGCCGTCATGACCGCATGCATGCATGATTCCCTTGTTTTTTGAAGAATAGGGAGCTCCTGTGGTCTCCTCGATGGGCAGCGCATCAATATCTGCCCGGAGGGCTGCCACCGGCGGTTTCCCCGGCCCCTTCCACTCTGCTGTGCCCTTGATGATCCCAAGTACGCCTGTCTCTATCTGAAGAGGGACCATTTCAATTCCTGCGGCTTCCAGTTCCTTTTTGATGAACTCCGTAGTCCCGAATTCCCTGAATCCGAGCTCCGGGTTTTCATGAATGAGGTGCCGTGCCTCGACGACGAAGTCCTTAACTTCATCAACGAGCTTCCATACCTGTTCCTTCATTTCCCGACCTCCCTTTTTAAAAAAACCGTGCTCCTTCTCCGGAAGGGGCACGGTGTATTTCGCTCAAGATAATATAATACACAGCCTGCATAATGCAACCCCAAGCCGAAGATTTCCAGACTCTTCGGCTAATTGTCAGCTTCTCAGGAACAGCATTCCCCGCCGTTCTCCCGGCCCAGTTTCGTCGCGGCCAGGTGACTGTTGATCCTCAGGCCGTATTCCGATTCCATGCGACGCACCACAGAGAGTACTTTCAGTACGTCAATGCCTGTGGCAATTCCCATCCGTTCTGACATGTTGACCATATCTTCCGTGGCGGCGTTCCCTGCTGCGCCCGGTGCGAATGGACACCCCCCCAACCCCCCCGCCGCCGCGTCAAAACTGGCGAAACCGAGCCCCATGGCCGCGACCATGTTCGCAAGGGCCATGCCGTAGGTGTCGTGAAGGTGAAGGGTGAAGGGGTAGTCACCGTACTTCTCCCGGATGACAGACAGGGTGGAGGTCACGTACTTCGGGTCTGCGGTGCCGATGGTGTCGGCCATGGTGATGCCGTCAGCTCCTGCTTCGAGGGCCCTGTCAATGACCCTGAGCACTTTCTCAGGCGCAACGGGACCTGCGAAGGGGCAGGCGAAGGCCGTGGCAACGGAGACCCGGAGCTTCGTGGATCCTTTCATTGCCGCTACCTTCTCCATCTCCGCGATGGATTCGTCCACTGTCCTCCGGGTGTTGGCCATATTATGGTCCTGGCTCGCGGAGATGACAAAGTTCATCCAGTCCACGCCCGAGGCCAGGGCGCCTTCGGCTCCACGGAGGTTCGGGATGAGGGCGATGGACGTGACCTTTCCCTTCCACTTCCTGATGAATTCCGCCATGACATCGGCTGCGTCCGCCATCTGTGGGATGGCCTTCGGACTGACAAAAGAGGTTACTTCCATTGAGGAGATGCCGGTCCCGGCGAGCCCATCGATGATGGCCACCTTGTGCTCCGTGGGGATGAACTGCTTCACGCTCTGGAAGCCGTCCCGGGGGCAGACTTCCATGATTTCGACTTTTTGGGGAAGGAAGGGCAGCAAGGCCATGTCAGATCGCTCCTTCTTCCCTGAGGGCCTTCAGGTCCCCGCCGGTCAGGCCGAGAAGTTCACCGAGCACTTCCTCGTTGTGCTGACCGAGTATAGGTGATGGTGTACGCACGCCTGAGGGAGTGCCGGAGAGCTTGATGTGGCTTCCGGTCACCTTGAGTTTTCCCGCCTTGGGATGGTCCATCTCCACAAACATCTCGCGGTCCCCGGCGATATGCGGGTCGTTGACTACCTGCTCGATATCGTAGATGGGAGCGCAGGGAATGCCCGCGTTGTTCACTTTCTCGTATATTTCGTCCACGGTAAGCTTCGTGGACCATTCTTCAACGATCGGCTTCAGTTCTTCGTGCCGGGCCACACGGTCGGGAACATGAAGGTACCGGGGATCTTCCGCAAGCTCCTGTCTGCCCATGACTTTGCAGAGGCTGACCCAGAGCTTGTCGTTTCCGGCGCCGATGACCAGGCTGCCGTCCGAGCCCCGGAAGGAGTCGTAGGGGTAGGTGGATTCGTACCGGTTGCCGATACGCTGGGGGATCCGTCCTTCCACCAGGTAGATCATGTTGATGATCTCGAGGCTCGCTACCGCGGAGTCCACAAGGGCCACGTCCACCTTCTGCCCCTCGCCGGTCTGGATTTTGTTGAACACTGCCGCCAGGATGCCGATGGCGCAGGAGAGGCCGCCGAGGACGTCTCCCATGGCGGTGCCGGTGCGGGTGGGTTCGCCGCCGGGCCAGCCTGTGGTGCTCATGAGGCCGCTCATGGCCTGGGAGATGATGTCATAGCCGGGGCGCTGGCTGTACCGGCCCGTGTGGCCGAAGCCGGAGATAGCGGCATAGACAATGGCCGGGTTGACCTTCTTCAGTTCTTCGTAACCCAGTCCGAGCTTTTCCATGGTACCGGGGCGGAAGTTCTCGATTACCACGTCCGCCTTTTTCACCAGGTCGATGAATATGGCTTTCCCCTTCGGGTTCTTCAGGTTCAGGGTGACGCCCTTCTTGTTCCTGTTCAGGTTCATGAAGTAGGCGCTTTCACCGTTTTTGAACGGCCCCATCTGGCGGGTGTCGTCACCGGTGCCTGCCTGCTCTATCTTGATGATCTCCGCCCCCATGTCGGCGAACATCATGGTGCAGAACGGCCCGGCAAGTACCCGGGTGAGGTCGAGAACACGAAGTCCTTCAAGCGCGCCTTTTCTTTTCATTGTCTGTCTTCCCCTTTCTTACTGGCTGTATTGTACTCAGCCTTATATGCCGGTTCAGTATGTGTTTCGGTCTTTTTCTCTTTCTTCGGGTCGATCCTCCGCTCAAAGTAGCTGTAAGATCTTCCCCTGCGAATTGCTTCCAGGTCTCCTCTCCGAAGTTCTTCGAGGATCCGGCGATGTTCTTCCACCAGCGCCTCTATATCTGTTTCAGTAGCGAGATCCTTGAGTATCGCCTGCTGGATCTGGTGATAGACCGTTCTGAGCAAACGGAGTGTCCACTGTCTTCCGGCGAGGCTCGCGACAGAAAGATGAAAATCCATATCCATGGCGCTGAATTCCAGGAGTGTTTCCTCCCTGGACTCTTCTGTCGAGCCAAGGAGAAGCATTTTCGAGAGGATTTTATTCATGGAAGAGTAATCTGATTCGGTGAATGCTTTTTTTCTGATGATTTCGCGGAAAAGAATGTCCTCAAGAGCGTAGCGGATGTCGTAAAGTTCTTCGACCTCTTCCCGGGAAAAGTCGACGACAAGCGATCCTTTCTGTGGAACCGAGCGCAGAAGGCCGAGCCCCTCAAGTATCTTCAATCCTTCACGGACAGGGGCCCTGCTGATATTCAGCCGGGAAGCGAGCTCCTCTTCGCGGATAAATGATCCAGGAGGGTAGGAACTGGAGAGGAGAAGTTCTTTGCGGACAAAAGAGGCGACTTCCTCACTGAGCGTTTTGTGCCGAAAAGCTTTCGCCTGTTTCATGCAGCAGCCCCCTCATATAGAAATGTCGACATTTTACATGTAGACTTTATTCTACATTTATTTTGCTTTCTGTCAAGAAAAAACCCGGCAAATCTGCCGGGGCATTCAGTCCGAATTCATATTTTTTTAAAAGAAGGATTCTCAGAAGAAGGTCCTGCTGCCGAGCCACCCTTCCCTGCCCTCGGGAACGTTCCGGGTGTCCATGTTCACAGTGATGCAGCCAGGCTGGCCGTCGTCCTCGTACCAGGGAATCCCGTCCTTCAAATTCATCCTCCTGGCGAACATGAAGGCCTCGAAGACGCTGACCTTGCCGTTGCCGTCGAAATCGGCGTTCGGCGTCCAGGGAGCGCCGTTCCGGTCCACGGCGTAGTCGCCGTCGGGGGTCTCTCCAAGGAGGGCAGTGACGAACCAGTAGAAAATTTCATTATAGGGTTGAACGGACTGGGGATTGGCAGGGCTCGTGGAGTGGGCCAGTGAGAGCCTCTGCCCGCTTGCGGCGGAAAAGATGATCCTCCGCGGAGCACGGAGGTCGTCGATAAAACCGCCGGAAAAACACTGCTCAACGTGGATTACCATTGTGCTGTACCGTGTTATCTGGTTCAGGTCGGCAGCGAAGTCGTCGTCGTAATACCGTCCGCTCCACAGAATGAGGCTCTCGTCGGCCCGCACCACGTCAGTCCTGTCGCCGTCCCCGTTCAGGTCCAGGCCGAACTGTGCCTCGGGGATGGCGTCCTCCGGCTCTCCTGTGGTGGTTATTCGTCCCTTGTGGAGTCCCGGTTCAAGGGAGCCTGTTCTCACCTCAAGAAAGCCTCCCCCGTGGTCGTTGGTTAAAATGTAGATGAAGTCATTGTTCCCGGAGACATTCCCGATGCTGCGGAAGCATCGCTGGATGTTCGTTCTGTTGGCCGCTCCGTTCACGGGCATGGTCCCGTCGATCTTTCCCTCTACATCGCCCGGAGGGGCGCCGTCGGCGTAGTACACGAAAATATCGGCTGCGGCGAAGCCCCTGCCGAGAAGGACGGTGTACATGGTGAGCAGGTCATTCCAGTAGCGGATATGATTGTTCTCCGGTCCGCCTCCTCCGGCGATGAGGACGGCGAACTTCCGTCCCGGAATGAGATCGCCCGGGCGGAATTTTGCCAGTCTCCGGAGAATTTCCGGCTTCCTGGGCTTGATTTTTGCAGGCGGCAGCACGTGGGGCGTGACGATGCGGAGACCTTCACGTCCGGAAATCTTCATCACAGCCCGGGAATTTTTGAGGGGAGATGTTTTTTCCGGCCTTTCCAGCACGCCCGTAACGGTGATCCTGTCGCCGGACTTCAGCCCTGCCGGACGGGGCCCTTCAAGAGGAATAAAGGAGCCTTCGGGGAGTTCCATGTTGTAGTCAGTTCTCGAGATGTCGTCGATGATCATAGGGATGGACCCGCCGTAGTAAAACCCGGACAGGGAAACCTTCTTACCGATCCGGGACAGAACGGGTAGGGACACGGGAACGGCTTGCAGGATTTCCCTCGCGCTGCCTCCGGCCGTAACCTTCGGGGCGCTCCAGGCCCAGGGAGAAGGGAGCACCAGCCACAGCACACACAGAAATGCAGCGACGGAACGGTTCATCTTCCGGACCACCTCCTATCAGAGTGTACGGAGAGATTATACAGTCTTTTCCGTCTTTTTTTTCAGGATTTCCCGAAAAGGGCTTTTTTATCGGATGAGGGTGCTGAAGCGTTTGTAGAGCTGCACCGTCACCATTGAGACCACGGACCCCTTCAGGAGGTTGAAGGGGACCACTGCGTAGAGGACCAGCGTTCCCATGTCGTGGATCGCGGGAATTGCCGCCGAGGACATGGCAATGATCTTTTCCAGGGGGATAAAGTTTGAATAGAAGGGAAGTAGGAATATATAGTTCGCCAGGGCAGCCGTGACGGTCATGGACAGGGTACCTGCCGCCAGCCCCCCCAGGGCCCCTTTCCGGGTCCTGATGCGCCGGTAGATCATGCCTGCGGGAATTACCAGGGCGCTGCCCACCAGGAAATTGGCCAGTTCCCCCACTCCTGCGGTGGACGTGGTCAACGAATGGATCAGGTTCTTGATCAGCTCGGTGAATACTCCGGCAGCGGGTCCCCATGCGAAAGAGGCCACCAGGGCGGGGAGATCGGACAGGTCGAGTTTGAGAAAACGGGGGAATACGGGCACTGCCATGTCGATGTACATGAGCACCGCTGCCACTGCGGACAGAAGAGCAGTCCAGACCAGGCGGCGGGTAGAGTTGATCGTCGTCGCTTCCATGAAAAGTTCGCCTCCCGAAAAAAGAAAAGCCCCGGACGCGCAGGCATCCGGGGCAAAAAAACGGATTTCGCCATCTTCTTCCATCCTGGCTTAGCGGACGAATTTCCCTTTCCGCCTCACAGTCGGCTCCGGAATCGCACCGGATCAGCCTTCCGGCTCGCGGGCTGCGGACCCGAAGGCCCTTCACCGCCGGTGGGGAATCTCACCCCGCCCCGAAGATTTCGGGGACATGATACTCCATTTCCGCCGTCTTTGCCAGAGGTGAAATCCGCTTCGTCCAGGACTATAGTGGATGTCATCCTGAACGAAGGTTCTTGCCATTGAGGGTATAGATTCAAAATCGAGATCCTTCCTGCGAAAAGCACGCCGTCAGGATGACAGGCAAGGGCATTCTCGGGCTTCGCCCTCAGAATGACACGATGGAGGTGATGATACCACCTTATATTACTGGGATTTCCCCCGGCAGAGAATGGGAAGCTCGTCCGCGACCCGGCCGTTCTCCACGAGATATATCCGGTCGTAAAGATTGCAGGTGGGGCAGATGTGGTTGGGTATGATCTCCACCCTGTCTCCCAGCCGGAGCTGCTCGCCCGCTTCCTTGCCGTATACCAGCCCGTGTTCGTCATAGAGTTTTCCGACTCTCAGTCCTCTGAAGCCCTTCAGAATGCCGTGCCCGGGTGTGTGGCAGATCCCCGTGCCCCTGGTGAATGCGGTAAGTGCCTTGACGCCGGCATCCAGAACGGTCCTTTCGGGTGTGGGCTTACTCACCACCGTTGCAAGAACTGTGGCCGCACAGCAGCTGAAATCCCCCAAGGCAGCCCCCTGGGCCGCATCCATGAGCGCATAGGTTCCCGGGCGTATTTCAGTTATCCCGGAGAGAATATCCCCGAGCAGTATGGAAGGGGTGGCTCCTATGCTCACCGTCTCCACCGGAATGCCTGCTTCTCGTATTATGCCGGCGGCAAGGAGCGTGTCCTCCTGGCTTTTCCTGAAAAGAGCCGCGCATTCTTCCCTTGTAGATGCACCGTAGGTATGCCCCTCGTGGGAGAAGATGCCCCTGAAACGGACGTTCGGCGTTCTGTGGATGAAGGCGGCCAGGGCAGCCAGTTCAGGCACGGGCAGCATTCCTGAGCGCTCCTCTCCTGTCTCGATCTCGATCATTACATTTGCCGGATGAGCCGATCCTTCAAAAAAGCGTGAAAGCGCTTCCACCTGTTCCCTGTTGTCCACCCCCACGGTGAGGCGGACTTTTTCAGCCAGTTTTCTGAGCCGTGCGAACTTCTGATCGCCGAAAATCTCATTGGCAATGAAGATGTCGTCCATGCCGTTTTCAGCCATGATCTCAGCTTCTCCCACCTTGGCTGCGGTGATCCCTTTCGCACCCGCTTCCACCTGCATGGAGGCAATCGCAGGAGTCCTGTGGGTTTTCGTATGGGGCCTGAGGGAAACTCCCGCTTTGTCCGCCCGTCTCTGCATGTCCGAAAGATTCCGGCGGAGGACCGTTTTGTCCACGAGGAGGGCCGGCGTATCTACGGCTTCGTAGGGATGATCCGCCCGTTTCACTCCTGGTCCGGTGTGCATGGTCTCTCTTCTTTTGAAACTACAGCGGCAACGGCGTCAATTTCCACAAGGAAGCCATGATGGAGGTCCCGTGTGGGGACCACAGTGCGGGCAGGCCTGTGGTCCCCGAAGAATTCTCCGTAGACCCTGTTCACCCTGTCCCATAGGGATATATCCGAAACGTAGACTGTGACCCTGAGGACGTGGGCAGGGTCGCTTCCTCCGGCTTCAAGGACGGCAGCAAGATTCCTCAGGACCTGTTCCGTCTGTTGCTCCACGGTCCCCAGGCATTTTTCTCCCGTGTCCGGAACAACGGGAAGCTGTCCTGCCGTATATACAATTCCCCCGTGACAAATCGCCTGAGAATAGTGACCGGCGGGCCGGGGAGCTTTGTCCGTAAATATGGGCTGCATTGTGTCATACACCTCCGTTTGAAATTTTAGCCCATTATACCCTGCCCGCAAGTGTGTAATGAAAAAACAACGTCACAATGATTGATTGTGAAACACTGTAAAACAACTGTAAAACAACTGTAAAACAACACGGTGTCAAGAGACAGGGAAAATGTCACCCCTAAAGGCTGGAAAATGGGACAGGGAAAATGTCACCCCCTGTCCTTGTTTTTTATGAAACACGAACACCATAAATACTCCCGATAAAATCATCATCGTAAGCTTCCAGCGGATCCGGATCATCATAAACAGGCCTCTCCTGCTTTCTGTGTTTCAAGGAACCACGCCATGGATGGTCTTTCGACGGACCCGGCGTCTTCCTTTCGCTTCGTTCTTTCTTTTCAGCCGTTGCGCTTTTCCTCTTTCCGTCCTGCAAGGGAGAGAGGATCAATCCATAGACCGTCCCTCCTTCCCCTTCCCGCAGAGCATAGAGTCCGCCGTCTGAGGTGCGGATCGCCGTGACCGTCTCGCCCCTGCGGAGAAGGATGTTCTTTCCCTTTTCGTCCACAAGCTGGTATTTTGTGCCCTGCCAGGATATCTCGGACCCGGCCGAAGCCTTGCGCTCGTCCCTGTACCCCAGGATGAGCCGCAGTTTCTCCAGTTCAGGACAGGGGAGAAAATCCGTTGTCCCGTTCGCTGCCTCCACGGTGAAAAGCCCGTTGTGGAGTTCCATGTATGTGGGGAGAAACCTGTTGGCCTCTTCCATCGTCTGTACACCGGCTACACGCATTTCCACCAGCAGACGGTGCTGCAGCGTCCCCCACAGGCGCTCCACACGGCCCTTCGCCTGAGGTGTGAGGGCCGGAATATGTTCTATGCCCAGCATGTCGAGCATCTTTCCGTAACGGGTGAGGGGGACTTTCCTTCCCTCCATGATGTCCTCCTCACTCAGCTCATCTCCCTTCTTCGGGGAGAAGAAAATAGTGTGGCGGTCCGTGTAGAGTGCCGCAGGAACGCCCCAGATACCCAGCATGTCCTCCATGACGCGGAGATAGCCTGCAGAACATTCATGCTTCTCGAATCTCAGGGACAGTACCGTACCGGTGGCGTCGTCTATGGCGCCGTGGAGCGACCATTCTTTACCGTCCTCCAGCCACTCGAAGGGAGTGGCGTCCACCTGGACCAGGCTCCCGAAACGTTCGCGGCGTTCCCGGCTCCGGTGGCTCTTCCGCCCCCTCCTTCCGTGGGGATTCGCCACTCCCGCGTCCTTGAGGATCCGACCTATGGTCTTGGCGCTTATCCGTACTCCATCAATTCTTTCCAGGAGCTCGGACATATGGTTCAGGCTCGCCCCTCTGTATTCCCCGGCAGCTTTGCCGCACACCATGGACCGCGTCTCCTCCAAAAGGGCATTCGGAGGTCTCCTGTTGCGGTTTCCGTGGGACAGGGAAGAAATGCCCCATGTCAGGATCTTTGCTTTCAGACGGAAGATCTGCCTCCTGCTCATGCCGAGGCGGGCTGCACCTTCCGCAGCAGTCATCTCTCCTTTCACGACCCTGTCCAGGACCGCCGATCTCGTCGCTTCTTTCAGGCTCAAGAAAACATCGCTCCTCATCATCCATATAGAATGACAGATGACATTTTCCCT
>Ga0228536_1000489_pt1 | contig 71287 bp, 46 predicted proteins | sample SJ1Smetagenome_FD_168611 | JGI IMG/M metagenome (GOLD analysis project Ga0228536, IMG submission 168611) | Enriched culture of PCE-dechlorinating microbial communities from Ithaca, New York, USA - SJ1.S | ecosystem: Engineered > Modeled > Simulated communities (microbial... > Unclassified...
ATATCAGACTGATTCATCGTCGAAGCAGCCTGCATCATAGAAATCCGGAAATAAATATGAAAATAAAATGAAAAAAACCTGTTGACAAAGGTCGTTCCATATCAGCTCAAGCCTCCGTGCTTGAGGTAAAATACTTAAGCCGAAGGCATTCCATATTATTATCTCTGCCCCCTGCAAAACAATGCTTATTGGATATAAATGAGATACTTGACCCACTTACTCCACACTCTGCTATTTCAAGCGATATTTCAGCGTCAACAGGGTGTAAACCAGCTTGGCGGCCAGAAAATCCGACCCCCAGTGTTCCGGCCGGGGGCACAATTCCACCACATCAAACCCCACAATATTCCGCGCCCGGAAAACAGCCTTCATCAGCGCCATTACATCATACCAAGTCATCCCGCCCGGTTCAGGTGTGCCCGTCGCAGGCAGCACCGACGGATCAAACACATCCAGGTCAATGGTGATATAGACATGCTGGCTGAGCATTTCCACACATTTCTCTATCCAGCCGCGATCCGCCCCATCGCAGATATCATGAGCAAAAAACACACGCTCCTTGTCCATCCTGGGCTTTTCGCCCACATCCATACTGCGAATCCCAACCTGCACAATCGGGCAAAGCTCCCGCGCCCGCGCCATCACACACGCATGATTGCATGTGCTGCCCTCGTACTCATCCCGCAAGTCCGAATGCGCATCCAACTGCAGAATCGTCAAATTCGGGTAGCGTTCGGCCATCGCCTCAAACGCACCGATGCTGACGGAATGCTCCCCGCCCAGCACCACGGGAAATTTCCCCTCCCCCAGAAGACCGGCAATCCGCCTGCGAACCGCCGCCGCCATTGCCTCCGGCCCCTGCCAATCACCATCCACCGCATCATCGGTATAAATGCCTTCGGTAAAGACCTCCGAATCCGTCTGAATATCGTAAAATTCCAGATTCGGCGATGCCTCCAAAATGGCCTGCGGCCCTCTATCCGCCCCCTTGACATACGTACTGGTCCCGTCATACGGCACAGGCACAATCACCACCTTTGACGTATCCCGCCGGGTAAATTCAGGCGCAAAATCACCGAACTCGAGTCGATCTGTCATACGGTCCTCGCGAAATGAAAAAAACAGACGTGTGTCAGGCTTTAATCAAACAGAAACACCGCCAGGGCAACCGTGGTCGTCCACAACCCCTTGCGACCCTTGGCAACCTGCGTAATGTTGCTGGTTTTAATGAACAGCCCGCTGGCCTTGTAAGCCTGCTCTTTTTCCGACCATGCCTTGTTCGGGTCCACTTCCAGCCCCAGCGTGGTGCCCAGCATATCAGCAGCAAGGTCTTCGGACATATCCTCCGCTTCCTGCTTGCTCATCCCGTGCCCGTGGACTTCACTGAGGTAGCCCCAGTTATTCCGGTCACGCGGTACGGCAATGCCCACCGATGACGCAATCAGGCGGCCATGCTCATTGGTATCGCTGCGAGCCATTACGCAGAACGTAATCGCCCCGGGACGCAATGACTTGACGCCGTCTTCACGCGGAATAATCTTGCATTTCGGCGGCAGAATCGACGACACAGACACCAGGTTCTGTTGGGCTACACCCGCCTGACGCAATGCATCTTCAAACGACTTGAGCTGATAAATGCTCCGCCCAACTCCTTTGGTCAGAAACATGCGTGTCGGAACCAGACTGGTCATCAGCGCCGATTCAACTGGAATTTTTTTCACTAAAGTACCCTTTCTTGCCATTTAATTAATGACCCGTTTACCCGCGGTACGGCCGGCTCAGACACGTGCCTGCATCCGCCTGCTCCACGGCAAAACCATGATTATTAACTATATAACCCTACCCGCCGGGGTAGAAAAAGAGCCAATTGTACTGCCCGGAACAAATAGTACAATAAAAATCTCACAAAAAACCGAGGGACGCAAGTATTTTTTCATTTTTTTATCCCCCTTAATGCCCCCACAACAGCAGCAGTAAATCCAGAATAAACAATAATACAATAGTCGCCTCCAGAATCATCATCCACAAGTTATTCCGCTCCTGCTGCAAAAGCCCGTAAAAATCGCCCAGAACCCGCAGCTTTTCCGACACCACATGATGCCATTGCGACAGGTGGAACCGATCAAACAGATGCTCGTACACCTTGGCCAGGTACCAATCCCCGAAAAACTTTGTGATATTCGTCAATTCATCCGTAATCCGGGTCATATCCACCCGAATCTCACGCAGACGCCCAAGAATCCGCTTGCCGCCGACCCGACCCTGACGCCGGCTCAAATCCCGATACGCATTCTGAAGCGACTCATCCAGTATCCGGTCGTAAGCCGCCAGCTCCGCAAGCTGGACATTGGCCAGTTCCATAATATGCAGGATATCTTCAAGACTTTCTCCCTCGTCAATCACCAGGGCGGCATCCCAGTCCACCACCACCATATCCTTCTCATAATAACTGGCATACCGACTAATCGTCTCCGAGGCCTCCTGTTCGGACAGCAATTCCGGATCATCCTCCTCCACAAGCAGTGCCGCCACAGCACGCTTGTTTTCTTTGAGCCACTCCTCCGCCTTGCGATTATCAGACAGGCGATTCAGACAAAACACCGTATATGCCTCAGACTGACCAATCGCATCCACCGGATTCACACACATGGGCCGCAATTCAGCAAGCATCAACTCCACCTGCTTGCGTACCTTCATTTCAAGACTCATATTGTCGTCAAATACAGGGTCATGATAACCAACCAGCTCATGCAGACTCACCCCAGCAAACGGCAAAGATACCTCGATACTAACCGCCCCAACACTAAACACTTTCACGTCCCAATGGAGAACGACCGACCGGCCATGCAATAGACATTTTTCATCCGATAATCGGCATATTTTCGGCCGATAAAAGAAATAATACTTCGGACTGCGTTTGCTTGGCCCAATGGCATATTCCTGAAGCGGTTTTGACAATAAAAATCCGACCTGCTCCAGATTGATTTCGTAAGCTATATCATAGGCGTAAATATAAACCGCCCGGCCGTCGTAAACTTCGTGCGAATGTGTCATAAACAGTGGCCCCGGCAATGTTCTTTGAAATTTCAGCAATTTCCATCGAATATGACTTGTTTTATACAATTATACCGGGCTGTATGCCGGAAATCAATAAAAACAATACCCATCTCGCCAGACCCGAACCTTTTTTTGTTAAATCTGTAAAAACTTTGTTGCCAATTTTAAAGAAATTCCTATAATTCCCGCGATACATTGGATTACCCCTTGGATGCGGTGGAAAATAAAACGGTATTATAGACTTTATTCGTGTTAAAATGGCGGCACCATGACAAAGAAAAAAGACAACGGTAAATTGACAGCCAAGCAGCTTGAGAAATTCCGCGAGCTCCTCCTCGAAAAGCGCAAAGAAATTCTCCAGGATGTCGAGTGCATGGAACAATCCATCTTCCAGAGCGGCGGCGAGCTGTCCAGCATGCCTGTCCATCTGGCCGATATGGGTTCCGACAACTTCGAACAGGAATTCGGCCTGGGCCTGATGGCTGAGGAGAAGAAAATTCTCATCGAAATCGATATGGCCCTTCGTCGCATCGACGACGGTACTTTCGGCATCTGCGAAGCGCTGGGGGTGCCCATCGAGCTATCACGCCTCGAAGCCATTCCCTGGACACGCTACAGCCTTGAACACGCGCGCCAGATGGAAAAAGGACGCTCCTTTAGCAACATCCGCCAGCGGCCGATCGATATCGACCGCGAGGGTGACTACGAAGAAGACGTCGAAGAGGAAATCGAAACCGAAGATGTCCCCGAAGAAGCCGTCGAAATGGATGAAGAAGCCATCGAACTGCCGGAAGAGGAAGAAGACTTTGACGAAGATATCGCTCCGGAAATAAAAGAATAATCCGAGCAGAGTCTCCGCCCGGCCTGAAAATTCAACCGCCGGCTAATTCCAGAACACGGCCACCGCGATAATCAGCCAGATCAGGCACCCGATGGCAAACTTCACGGTGATGCCCACCAGCACCCCTGTGCCCGCCCCAATGCCGCTTTTAAGCGACGTGTCGGGCGTCTTGCCGGCCAGCCGTTCCACCAACCACGCGGCCGCCCCGGCCCCAAGACACGCCCCCAGCATCGTCCCGGCCACCGGAATCGGAATCATCACCGTCCCGAATAACGCCCCGAAGACCGCCCCGCCGATTGCCGCCAGCGCCCCCATCCAGCTCGCCCCGGCCTTTTTCGCCCCGCCGGCACCCGCAAAAAACTCAATCATCTCGCCAATCACCGCCAGCACCGCAATCAGCACCAGCACCGGCACACCAAACAGATGCGCATCCCATTTCCACCATGCAAACGCAAACGTCGTCAACACCATCAGCCAGTTGCCCGGCACCGTCAGCAGCACACTGACCAGCCAGCACGCATTCAACAACAGCAACATGGTTATATAGACATATATCATCGCTTACTCCCTCACCTGCCCGGCATTATATGCATTTCTTGTATGCTTGTCTATCTTATCTGTGTTCTGTATGAATCTCTCTGGTTTTATTCTTGAAGTCGTCTTTTTGTGTCTATAAAAAAATAAATACAAAATCGCAAACTAATCAGAGAACCCAGCCCGATTAAAAATAAAACAACCGCAAGCTTCATGGCCTCTGGATGTGTCGTAATGGATCGAATAAATAAAGCCAGACTTGCAGGAATCAGCGTAATGGTCATAAGCTGATAACTCATCAGCGGATCTCGCTGCCAAATATTATCTTTCCAGCCGGGCCGGGTTAATGGCTTACCAGTAGTTCGCTGATACATCCAGCCCATCGCAGGCAGAAAGAACAAAAGCAGCAAAAATGCTGTCGCCGAAAAAATAATGACGGAAATCCACGGCATCCTTGATATAAGATGTGCCGGTTCCAGGCCACCCCAGAACATCCCGGCAAATGCCGTTATCATGAGACCGATTCTGAATAAATACCAGTTATTATGGTTCACCCGCTACCTCCATTTTTACCCTGCCTTATCGTTGCTATCCCTTTACTTGCTTATATCATAGCAGAGCAATTGGTCCTGGTCGCGGAGGAACAGTTTCTTGCCTGAGATCACAGGATGCGGCCAGGTTTGTGGCTTGCCGAAGCCGGGCTGCACGAAGCGGCCTGTTTCCTTGTAACCGTCGGGCGTCGCTTCAATCAGTGCCACAATCCCGTCGCTCTCACAGCGGAGATACAGCCGTCCATCGGCGTAAGCCAGAGAGCCTTTGCCGGCCTGCCCCTTTTCGCTCCACTTAATATCGCCGGTATCGAATTGCTGGCAGACCCAGCCTTTGGCATCACAATAGCCGTACACATAATCACCCACCAGAACCGCCCCGCCATGCTGATTGGCAATACTCTTGTTGGCATAGACTTCTTTGGCGGTGAACACACCGTCGATGTTCTGAATCTCAAAGAGGTTGCTGCCTACGCCATATCCGCTGGTCACATAGACTTTGTTTCCCTTGACGATGGGGGTCGGAATCACCGCCGTCCTTCCTTTGCGGCCGGCTCTCCACAGGATCTTGCCGTCGGCGGCAACACCCACCACGCTTTCCGCGGTAAGCTGGACATACTGCCGGACGCCCCCGATCTCGCACAGGACCAGCGAAGAATAATGTGCCGCATCCTGAAAGTCTTTGGTCTGCCAGAGTGTCTGGCCCGTTGTTTTATTGAGTGCAATAATGGCCCCTTTCGAACCGCCGGGGGTGCACAGCACCTTGTCGCCGTCAACCAGAACAGATTCGCTATAGCCCCATTCGGGCAGCTTGCCGCCAAAATCGCTCACGAGATGTTTGGACCAGACCTGCGTACCGTCGGCGGCCTTCAGACAGACCAATTCGCCATACTGCCCGATCACATAGACCATCTCGCCATCGACGGTAGGCGTGGCCCGGGGGCCTGCATAACCGCCCCAGCCGGGAGCGCCGGCCTTGCCGACCTTAGTCCGCCAGACCCGCTGGCCGTCAGACAGCTTACATGCCATGGCGTAGCAATCGGAACCCTCATCCCCCATCGTGTAGATGCGGTCGCCGGAAATCGCAACGCCGGAGTAGCCGGCACCAAATCCTGTCGCTTTCCACACCAATTTAGGTCCGGATTCAGGCCATTGCCCAAGCAGCCCCGTTTCTTTGGACACGCCGTCGCGCTCCGGCCCGCGCCATTGCGGCCAATCCGCACCGAAAACAGTCGAAATGGATAAAACGATTAGAAGCGTGCTAAGAATGCAGTGTCTGATTGTCATGACAGTCTCCATGAAAAGAGGGCATTAATGATTTAAATGGCTTTTTTTCCTAACGACATCGGTAATTTTACCCATAATCCGCTCACACGGTCAAGGTTTTTCTATTTTGTTGCTGGAATCTCCGATTTGTTTTAACGTTATTAACGAACCGACTTCTACGCCAACCATCATTATCGATATACCCGCTCTTGTCAAGCGGGAAATCTGCAACTGACCCCTTGCCAAACACCCCAAAACCGGTTAGGCTGTCGATAGTTTCAGCCTCCGCCGTCCCCGCGGCCGGCCGGGCATGATGTTAAACAAAATCGCAAACAATTTGGATACTGTCGCATGAAAAAATTCAACACACTCGGCGAAGTCCTCGCCTTCGCCATCAAACTCGAAGATATGGCCAACCAGTTCTACATCGATTTATCCAAACGGGCCGACACCGAAGCCATGAAGAAAATCCTCCTGGACCTGGCCGAAGAAGAAAACCAGCACAAACAGCGTCTCGAACGCATCATCGGCATCGCCGAGAACGTCCCCGGCGACGACCTCGACCACACCGAAGTCGCCAAATACATCGCCGCCGTCCCCACCCCCGACCACATGACCTACGAAGACGCCATCCGTCTGGCCATGAACAAGGAACATGCCGCGATGATGCTCTATCAGATTCTGGCCAAATTCACCGACGACAAACAGCTCCGCGACGTCCTCGAACTGCTGGCCATCGAAGAAGCCCACCACAAACGCCGCTTTGAAAAAGAATACCACGATATCAAACTCAGGAAAAATTAACCCGGAGTCAAATTATGAAGCATCTGGCATGGATTTTGTGCAGCCTGTCGGCCCTGTGCATCGCCGCAACCGATGTCCACGACCCCCACATCATCAAAGACAAAGATACCTATTACATCTTCTCCACCGGCCGGATGCGCCGCGTCGTCAGCGTCATCGAATCCAAAGACCTGCTGACCTGGACCCGCAGCGCCGATGTCTTTACCGCCGTACCCGACTGGGTCAAAAAAGAAATCCCCGCATGCCGGGAACTATGGGCCTCCGATGCCCACAAAATCGGCGACCGTTTCTGCCTCTATTATTCCGCTTCCACCTTCGGCAGCCAGCGATCCTTCATCGGCCTGGCCACCAGTAAAACCCTCGACCCCAACAGCCCTGACTTCAAGTGGGTCGATGAAGGCATGGTCATCGAATCCAACCCCGGCATGGACTTCAACGCCATCGACGCAGGTGTCCTGACCGATGCCGACGGCCGGGTCTGGCTGACATGGGGTTCCTTCTGGGGCGGCATCAAGCTGGCCGAACTGAATCCCAAAACCGGCAAGCTCCTGTCCGACACCCCGACCATCCACTCCATCGCCCGCCGCACCCCGCCAGAAACGGCCATCGAGGGCGCCTATCTGATTTATCGCCACGGCTTCTATTATCTATTCGTTTCCTTCGACGCCTGCTGCCGGGGCATTAACAGCACCTATAAAATCATGGTTGGCCGCGCCAAATCCCCCACCGGCCCCTACATCGACCGCGAAGGCCGCCCGATGGCCGAAGGCGGCGGCTCGCTGGTCCTGCAGACCGAAGGCCGCTGGATCGGCCCGGGGCACAACTCCGTCCTGTGCGATGGCGACGATGATTTCCTGGTCTATCACACCTACGACGCCCAGAACCGCGGCCGACCCGTCCTCCAAATCCGCCCCATCGAATGGACCACCGACCACTGGCCCGCCGCCGGCCCCATCCTCGCCCCGCCCGCCGACCCCAACACGCCCACGCCGGCAACCAATCCGTAGGCCATGCTCACGCTGTTTATAACGCCCCCGCTGCTTTAATCCACAACAAACAGCAGCCCCCAGCGCAAGCAACTGGATTTAATTATTCGCTTCCCCCAACTGTACGGGCGACCTGCTGGTCGCCCCTACCCGCCCCAACAAACATTGATGCTGATGCACGCATATCGTGATAAAATATGCCATCGCTGCTGAATAATCATCCCCTTTGTTCTTTTCCTCATGGATCAGACCTGAAAACAAATCAGTATATCCCACAGCCTTTTAGTTTAGATGGGGATAATGGTTCTGCATGTACATAAGGTCTTCATTGCCCGGATCATTAAGACCACTGATTTCGTTGGCTGCCATTTCGATGGTATCCGGATCCACCCAGGTATGCTTTTCCGCATGACCATCAGTGAAACCAAGATTTCCTCTATCATTATGAAATACACCGATTGGATCAACCCAGTTGGTCTTACCGGGCAGGCTGACATACCATGAATTCACATTATATCCTCGTCCGTCAGCTTCCTCCAGGAAGGCATATTTGGCTGACGGATTTTTGATTGTCGTGAAGCGTTTGTGTGCATAGTCAAATGGACTGTTAAGCCCTGAGACCATGGAATAGGTTCTATAGGCTCCGATCATACCCGCCGCAGCGGTCGGATTTGTAGCTGGTTTCAGATAACGTTTATCACTGGGACAATGAAACACTGTTTCAGTATCGAGATAAGGATATAACACGCCCTGCTTAATACCGTTGATTTTTTCCCGTACCGTGGAGGGTTTATCAAATAGCAGCTCCACCCCTGCATCGGAGCGAGGACTATAAACCCAGTTATAATGAAGAGGAGCATTGTTGTGTAAATAATCAGTTTTATCTGTAAAGGATCCCGGCAGCCAGCCGTCATGTTCAATAACATAAGTATGCCACGCCTGGGCAATACCATGGATGTTGCCCAGGCACAAGATGGCCTGAGCCTGACGCTTGGAGTGATTCAGTGCGGGAACAATCACAGCCATCAACAGGGCAATTACTGCAATAGTGACCAGCAATTCAATCAGTGTGAATCCATGCCTTGCCCTGCATATCGAGTGTTTCAAGTGCTCCGAGAGTTTCATAGTATTGCTTCCTTCTGAAATTTTTTCAGTTTCTATTCACCCGCCGACCGCTCGGCTTAAACTTGTCACCTATTCACCACTCTGTATATCCTCATTTTCCCAATCCCAACATCATGTCCTCATCTGATACGTTCCCCTGTAGGGGCGACCTACGGTCGCCCTTCGTCCTCTCCCCCGTGCGTTTCGCTGTAGGGGCAGGGCCCGTGTGCCTGCCCAAACGAACCCAATCTACCAATCTGTGGTGCCCTGTGTTACTCAATCCTGAACCAGTCGAAGTCGGTGTAGCCGCCGTTTCGGGCGGATGGCTCGCTGATGCAGAACAGGCCGACCTTGGCACCGATCCACTTGCCGGGTTTAGCCTGAAACAGAGTGCCAATGTCGTTATACTGCTGGCCGTCGAGGCTGTAGCTGAACTGGCAGCCGGCCTTTGGAGCAGTCACCTTGACCCGCAGATAGACAGTGTCTCCGGGCAGCGGCTGCTCGGCGATGATGGTTTCGATATTCTCGTCGCCAGGTTTATAGGTATGCAGAACCAGCGAAAAGCTGTTCTTGGCTTTGGTTATCGACAAGCTCACGTATTCTTCACCCATAATTACCAGGCCCGCCCGTTTGCCGTCCCACTGGGGCGTGAATTTAACCTGGGTAGTCGCGGTAAAGGTCGGGGCGGGGAATTTCTGCAGGAGCAGATTGCCGGCCTCGGTCAAGGGGGCCTTTTCCGCGGGGAGCTTCTCGGCGAACAGCCGCAGGTGTGTTTTGCCCGGCAGCAGGCAATACCAGGTCAATTTCGGATTGGCCTGCCACTGCCATTGCAGACCCAGCGTATCGGAATCGAACTCGTCGCTTTCCTGCGGGGTTGTGATAGGATGAATGCCGCGAATCAGCGGCTTATGTTCGGTCAGCGCCGGCTCACCTTTGCCGTCACCGTCTTTGTCGATGCCGATGACCGGCCAGTCGTCAATCCAGTTGAGCTGCTGGAGATGCACGACCCGGCCGTAGGCGTCGCAATCCTGAAAATGGATAAACCAGTGCTTGCGCAGCGGTGTATCGACCCAGGCGCCCTGATGCGGGCCGTTGACAGGAGTACTGCCCTGGGCGAGGACGATTTTTTCTTCATAGGGGCCGGTGATTTGTTTAGACCGCAGGACCGTCTGCCAGCCGGTGGCAACTCCGCCGGCTGGGGCGAAGATATAGTAATAGCCGTTACGTTTATAAAACTTGGGGCCTTCGATGGTCGGCTGAGTTTCGTGGCCATCGAAAATATGTTTGCCCTGCCCGATGGCCGCACTGGCATCGGGGGTCATCTGGCGGAGAGTCAGGACACTATTGAATCCATTGGTGCGGCTGCCCGCCCAGCCATGCACGATGTAGGCCCTGCCGTCATCATCCCAGAACGGACAGGGATCGATGAGTCCCTGGCCGGGCACAACCAGCAGCGGCTCATCCCACGGCCCGGCGGGATTTTTGGCCCGGACGCGATAGATGCCCATGTCGGGATCGCCCCAGAAGATATAGAACAGGTTATTATGATAGCGGATAGCCGGGGCCCAGATGCCTTTGCCGTGCTGGGGCCGGTCAAACAGGTCATTGGGATAGCGCTGGACGGCATGACCGATGAGCGTCCAGTTGACCAGGTCCCGGGAGTGCAGGATGGGCAGGCCGGGAATGCAGGTAAAGCTGGAGGCGGTCATGTAGTAATCGTCACCGACGCGAATCGCATCCGGGTCGGAGTAGTCGGCATACAGGATTGGATTTTTATACGTGCCGTCCCCGTTGTCGGCAACCCAGACTTTGGAGATGGCATTGGCTGATGCGTTTGATGGGATGAGTTCTCTGGCCATAACACTTGCTCCTGCTGTATGGTTTCCCGGGGTCTTGCGATTTTGTATTGCCTTGTCCGAACAACTCAAACCCAGCACTGCAACACTATACAAGACAATATAACTAATTGACACGGAACGACTTACAGCCATACCAAGTCCTCTCATAGCGATTCAGCAAAACCTTACCCTGCACCTTGCCTATCTATATTAATCCAGCCCCGGGCCGCTGTCAAACACTCAGCCCGGGTGTCGGTGCTATGCGAGCCTGTCCGCCATTAACGTATCCGGGAGGCAAACTGATACTGGCCGGAGGGAACTTTATAGACGGCGTAACCGTCCTCCTGCCCGACGAACGTCAGGCCCGCAACCTGGGCGACAGGCTGTCCGGACTCGGTAATCGAGGCTGCATCGGCAGTGGGGATATGGACTGTCGCTGTCGTATTGGCGGGAATCTCAACAGTCCATTGCATGCGGCTGCCGTCAACGGTCCACGAACTGCCAATCTTGCCGCGTATGGACTGAACCGAGGCATCCACATACGACAGGCCATCGATGAGCCGGGGACGCAGGATGAAATGTCCGAATGCCACGGACTCTGCGGAACCGGCATCGATGTTGATGCCAGCCAGATTCTTATAGAACCAGGCGCCGATGTCGCCAAACATGATATGATTGCGGGAACACGTGCCATCCCACTGCTCCCAGAGGGTGGTCGCCCCCTGCTCAATCCAGTAGCCATAGCTGGGCCGGGTAGTCTGCATCAGCATTTGCCATGCGGTCTGATGTTGTCCGTTATCGGAAAGCACATTGTAAATCGCCTTGGCACCCAGAATGCCGGTATCAATATGGAAAGCCTGAGACTCGATGTTTTTGACCAGGTTTTTGACCACCATTGGTCGTTCGCTCTGGGGTACCAGGTCATAAAACAGCGGAAAGCACAAGGCCGTCTGGCTGGCCGGTTCATAGATGCCATTGCCTTTATAGAAAGTCTTGTTAAAAGCATCCTTAATCTGGCCGGCAAGGGTGTTGTATTTTTCAGCATCTGCGGTCTGGCCGAGGATTTGAGCGGCTTTGGCCGTGATCAAGGCATCGACGTAGTAATAGGCAGTTGAGGTCAGGGCTTCGGGGGTTGTGGTTTTGACGGGGGCCCAATCACCCAGCCCGAATTTAACGATATGACTTTCGGCACGGCGGGTCAGGTAATCTACATAGCGTTTGAATCGGTCGAAGTGTGTTTCCAATATCCGCACGTCGCCATAGTACTGATACATCGTCCAGGGAATGAGCAGATAGGCACTGTCCCAGGCGGGACCATTGCCCCAGGCATAACCCCAGCCGCCGGTGGGAATGATGCCGGGGAGTTCGCCGGTATCTTTCTGCTCATCCTTGCAGTCCATCATCCACTTGGTGTATGCGGCCCCGTTAAACCAGTTGAACATCGCCTGGTCCACGGCAATTTGGGCATCGCCGGTCCAGCCGTTCTTTTCGCGGTGCGGGCAATCGGTCGGGATGCCGACATAGTTGCCCCGGTATGCCCACAGGGTGCAGTGATGAATTTTATTGATCAGGTCGTTGGAACATTTGAACTGGCCAGCCTGCTCAAACGCGGTATGGACGACCCGGCCTGAAATCGTGTCGAGCGTCGGAATGCCGGGGAAGCCGGTGAGTTCGACATACTGATACCCATAATAGGTAAATCGCGGCTCCCACGTTTCAACCCCTTTACCCTTTAGCACATACGTATCCGTATGGAACACCTCTTCATAGACATGTTCCTTGATTTCCCTCTGGTCGAGGGTGCCATCTTCGTGGAGTCGTTCGCCATAGCGCATCTGGACTTTGGTGCCGGCGGGGCCGGAGACCTTGAGTTGTGCCCAGCCGGAGATGTTCTGGCCGAGGTCGAAGATATACACACCGGGTTTGGGGGAGTTCATGCGAACCGGACGAATGGTCTGGATGACTTTGACCGGCGGCATCATCTGTGCCCGGAGAATGCCTTTGGGGGCAGGGACGATTTGGGGCTTATCCCAGCCTGAATCATCAAAATCAGCGGTACACCAGCCGGGCATTTCCCGACGGGCATCATAGGATTCGCCCTGACGGATGCCATCGAGAACCACCGGGCCGGTCGTCGCTTTCCATGAGGTGTCGCTGGTGACTAATTCCGAAGTGCCGTCGGTGTATTCGATACGAAGCTGGAGCAGCATCCTGGGCTGGTCGCGCCAGGGAGCCTCATTGAACTTCCATGCGGCACTGGTAAAGACATTGTACCAGCCGTTACCCAGCATCACGCCTACGGCATTGCCGCCCTTCTGAAGCATCCGGGTCACGTCATGGGTCACATAGAGACAGGCCCTGTCATAACGGGTGAAGGCCGGGTCGAGTACATGGTCGCCGACTTTGCTGCCGTTGAGATAAACTTCATGGAAACCGAGGCCGCAAACATGCAGTGTGGCGTTTTTGATCGATTTGCTGATTGCAAAGGTCTTGCGGAACATCGGCGAGGGAGACTGCTGCTTCCATTTGCCCTTGAGGCTTAACTCATCGGGGGTGCTGTATGCTTTGGTGTATCCGAGCCACTGGCCTTTCCATTCATCCTGAGATAATATTCCCATGGTCCAGGATGCAGGCTCGCTCCATGCGGACTGACGGCCGTCTTTGTCCCAGAGTCTGACTTTCCAATAGCAGTGCTGATAAGAGGCCAGCGGTTTGCCCTGATAGGCGATATGCAGTGTCTGGGCGGAGTCCACCTTGCCGGTGTCCCACAAATCGCCCTCGTTGTTCTTTAGATTTTCCGGGCTTGAGGCGGCGATAATCTGATATGCGGTCTGATTTTGGCCGCGCCGGGCGGATTCCATGCGCCAGCTCAGCCGCGGCGAAAGGGTATCGAGGCCAAGCGGGTTGGGCATATATTCGCACAGCAGTCCCACTGCCTGAACCTGCTTATTAGTCCCGGATTGTTCCGTGCCCTGACCCGCCTGACATCCTGAAATTCCAAACAGCATCCCAAGCACTCCAATAATCGCAATTCCTCTGGCCGTCATCTTACATCTCCCTTAGAATATCTGTTGACCATCATACGCCGCAGGTTGGCAGTATAATCGATAAACAGAAGATGAAATAGAAAAAATTTGATTTTTTCGGGGCATCGGCAACACGGACAGAAAGTCATCAACTCGATTCATTGGGATATGACGGATGAACGAGTAATACGGCTGCTGAGGATGTGTCCATGCCGAAGGACATGGCACTGGACAGTTATTTACGGTCGCCTGTCACTCTGCCAAGCTGAGGACATGCTGTGCTGAACTGCACGGTTTCGCCTTCTGTTCCATAGTAACCGCCCCAGCCAATCCGGATACAGGCTACTCGTTTGGGATCCAGAACGCCATCATCATCCTTCGACCAGCCCGCAAGCTGAAACCGGTTCAGGGCAACAAAGGTGCGTTCCCGACCCGACGTTGACAGAGAGCGGCCGGTTTCGGCGATAAAATCGCCGCCGCCTTCTTCGTGCAGGATAACCAGAATCCGGCTCGGTGTGGACTGGCCTTCGGGAATCCAGGTTTCTATCGCCAGACAATCGGCATTACTAAGGTCCAACAGGGACGTATAGCGGAACTCGAGAAACAGATGGGTATCCACCTGTCCCTTAGTCAGGACGGCGGAAGCCTGCCAGGCTGTTGAGTCAGGGGTGGAATGGTCATCATCCTGCTTGAGCTGTGCACGAACAAATTCGCCATTCCCCATGGTTGGTTTGACTTGCGGCAAATCCTGCCAGGAGAGATTCGGCAGCATATCAGTGGTTATTGTCCGTCGTCGGGACGGTTTTGCAGAGGTAAATCGGAAAATGGCCGCGTCATAGGCTTCCAGACTGAATTTGGCAGTGCTTGCGGCCAAAGCTTCTTCCATACGTCCGGTGACAGGATTCCATCGCTGACCATTTCCAGTTGCCGCGAAGTCCACCTGCCCCGTCCACGGTATGGCACTATCATTGATTACGAAATAGACCTCGTGGTCTTCAAGACGACGGTGCGTGACACGCAGCGGCGAGCCTGCCTGATCTGCTTTTACGTCCAGTTCCAGAAGTCTGTCGAGTATCCGGGCGGTCAGACTTTCAAGACCCAAGGGAAGAAAAATACCGACGCCTTTTGCGGCGTTGATGCTGCAGCGGGGTTCATAAACCGAGGATGAATTGCCATTGATTTGTCCGAATATTTCCTGAACCAGCACCTGCACACGGCGGCTGGGGAATTCGGTTTCGCTGTTTTGCGGCAGAGCACCGAGGGCAATCACCTCGCCGCCCTGACGGACAAATGTGGCAAGATTTTCCCAGGCGGCCAGCGGTAAGGTGTCCACGCCAGGCAGGACAACCACCTGCCATTTGAATTGGCCCGAGACCAGGGATGATGAATCCACGGTCGCCTTCGTCAGTTCCTCACTGTCAATGAAAGTGAAATCACGCTGAGAGGCAAACAGGCTTTCGATTGCAGTACGGTACACCCCTTCTATCCGGGAGGCAGCCACGGCCTCTGTCGTCCAGTTGCGGGAAGGGATAAAGCGGGTCCAAAGGCTTTCGGCGGGATAGAGCACGGCGATATCGGTCACCTGATGCCCGCCGCGCAGGGCTGTACAGCAGCGGCCCACCCACTCGTTAATGCGACGCAATTGTTCGTCGGACAGGTCCGAAAAACTATAGTAACTGGTAATGCAGTTAATACCCGCCACAATCTGACGATTGCAGGTTCCGCGGATTTCGGCCTCTGTGACCACCCGTCTGGGCCGCTGGTCTCCGGCGGGACGGTAGTGCTGGCTGTGGTCTGAGGTTTCACTCATCACCAGCGGCCGGCCTTCGAGTTCGGCAGCACTGCTCAGCAGTCGTGCAATATACCACGGTACCTCGGAGGGGATACTGGTCAGACAGTCAATACTCGGGGCGTCAAGACGACGAATGCAGCGGAAAAAATCACCATACAGGGAAACATGCCCGACGATGCCTTCTTCGGCCAGCAGATGTCCGCCGGAGGGAATATTGTACTGGCGGCAGCGGTTTTGAATCTGGCCGAAATAATTTTCCGAAACCAGTTGGCCCACCGTCAGCCAGAAATCATATCGGATTTTCTGGCCGGCAGGACCGGCATCGACTGCCAGAGCCGGGAGGATTTCAGTGTCGAGGGCATAACCGCGGCGTTTCTGGAATTCGGTCGACAGATTGGACGCCCAGGGCAAGGGACAATACGGCATCGGCTTAAGGAAAAGACTCATCAAGGACGGCTCATCCGTGAACGTCGCCATGAAATAGTGACTCAGATCGTTCCCGAGGTGTTTTGCATAACCACCATAAGTCACATCGATAAAACGCGCCGTCGGCTCGGGCAGGAGGAGATTGGGATAAGGCATTTTAGCATGAAGATTTCCGTCGGCATGGGTGCCTTCATAAAGTCGGTCCTCGGTGATTGCCAACACACGCCAGCGGCCGGGCGGCGCCTGCCAGGTCAGTTTGCCGTCGGCAGCCTGCGACGCAAGATCGGTTTTCTTTGTGATGTCAATACCGCCGTCGGTTATTGGATATGCACCGGCCAGAATCAGTTTGCCTGGAGGAAGCGTCAGGGATACAGGGCCGCCCTGTGACTCGGTATCGGCAACGAGCAGGCCGCGGGCTTCCCATTCCGGATGGTCTCGCAGGGTAATCCCCCCTGCATTGCCGGATGGATAGCCTCGCTCATCATAGAGCCACATGGCAAAATCCGCCTTTTTGGCCTCATTGACCGCACGGACAAACGCGGCCCATTTATCTTCACTTTCAAGGTATTGATCGAATGAGACGTTGCAGACCACGCCCCCAAAGCCCTGTGTCCTGAACTTGTCGATGTACCGATCCTGGGCGTCCGGCTGGTCGGGCCAGTTGTGAATGATTTTCAGGATGCGGGCATCGGACGGGGGCTGGGCAAACCGCTGTTCCCATCCGGCCAAAGCTGCATTTGTGAGAACAATAAAAGCACAAGCTCCATAAATCACAGACATAAAGGGTGCCCAATTGACCCATCTTGTGCATGACGCAATACAAACCGGTTGTCTTTGTGTGAGTTTGTGGTCTATCATAGCCGACAGGATACCACAGATTTTCAAGATCAGCAATATTCTATACCCAACGGGTATGTTTATTCCACTGCGGCTACAGGCCGCTTTTGTGCCGAACGTAATTCATGAGGCAAGTTTCCCTGTATCACTGCGGGATAAATCTCCTGCTGAACGCCGGCAACCCAAAGCTCTGTAACCGCAACAAAATGGAGAATTTCAAGCAGGATCAGTATAGAAATTGCGATGGTGCCAGGGCTTTGCTGGATATGCGGACTTCATCAATCAATCCATACGCCCTATCCGTATGGCCGCCATTGTACAATCCCCGGCCAACCGACCAGTTGCCGGCCCGCCAATCGCTGCCGGAACCCAAACCGGCTGTCAGGGCGGTATTGGTACTGCCGCTTGCTGTCATATCGGTCTGTGCCACCAGTTCATAGCCTCTGCCTGCATCCACATCGGCCAGATACAGCGACAGTAAACGCCCATCGCTGACGGCCACGGCATGATACCAATGTCCCTGCTGTGCATTGGGGAAGGTGAATCCCTGAATCAGCCCGTCTGCGGACTGGGCGCTATGCCATTTGCCTGCCACATCTGCAAAACCAATAACCATCGCATTCGATGGAGTGATTTGCAGATACAACGCTGCCAGAGCCGGATTTTGCGGGATTGCTCCATACGAATCCCGGCCCACAAGGGTGCGGAATCCGCCGGATTCGGGCTTGAAGGAGACTTCGATGGTAAATGCGGACGGCGTCATGGTCCGCATGGCCTCTGAGCCGGTAAACATGGCCGGATACGCACCTGTATTCTGGACGCTGAATCGGTTATCGGCACCGGACTTAAGAACAGAGCTTGATACATCCGTGCGGTAGCCATACCCTGCCCATCCCTCGGCAAAGACAGATAAATGATTTCCGTTGCCCGAGCTGTCCAATGCTCCGGGATAAAAAACTCCACCGGCGGCAGTGCCATGCAGAACCGGGGCAAAGACAGGGCCTTCTTCAAATCGCCAATAGGCAACCGTTCCCGCATGAGCGATGTCGGCTATCTCCTTATCGGTCAGGGCACGGTCATAGAGGCGGACTTCATCCATCATGCCTTTAAAATAAGTACTGACCGTACCACTGTTATTGATCGCAGCCAGATGGACATCCTGCGAACCATCGGTGTTTATGGACTGCAAGGAACTGGCATACGTATTCGTTTGCAACTGCCCATCCACATACAGCTTAATCTCATTGACGCAGGGGGAACCATCATCCGACAGTACCGCCGCCACATGATGCCAGCGGTCATCATTGACCAAACTTGTGCCCTGGATATAGCCGCCCCAGACTCCCAGCGCCACCTGACCTGTGGATTGGATGCGTAACATCCATTTCGCCCCGGCAGCCGGACTTCCCCACGAGACAATACCCTGCTCTGTACCGCTGCTGCCGGTTTTGACCCAGGCCATGCAGGTGCGGGATTGTGTGCCGGTTACCCCCTTGAATCCGGAAACGACGGCATAATCATCCACACCATCCAAAGCCAGGCAGTGGCTGGTCTTGCCGGGAATGGTTTCCACCGGACGCCAGAAGGGATTGGTATTCTGCAAGCTCGCGGGGTATTGTCCCAATTGTTCTGCGACTGTGGTACCCGTCGCTTCGTCCATCGTCCATGCCGCAACCAAACCAGGTTCTGCGACATACTTCCAGTCCGCCGCAAAGTAAGACCAGTCCGTCATATCGACCTGCTGGTTTTGATCCAGATCGGCAGGATTAAACACAGGTCCGGCATATAACCACTGTTCCGCAAAACGGAGCAGATCGCTGACGCCTTTGGTCCCGGAACAGGTATCCTTCACCCCAATCGATACTACTGCTTCATCAGCCTGTCCGGCCGCATCCGCAATGCGCACCGAACAATACGTCTGTCCGGCGGCACCTTCGGGAGGTGTTCCGGTAATCCGGCCGGCGGAGGATAGTGCAATCCAGTCCGGCCCGGCAAGTTTCTGGAAATTCGACGCACCTGCCGCAATCACATCTCCCGTCAGGGACTGATTATATGCCGCTCCTTCGACGGCATCGGGTTTGGATATCATATATTGTGCAAATTTGGGCGTCCGTTGTCCGGTGGTACCGCCCGTCGTGAATGGCCAGATTTGTCCTTTTAATGCTGTTCCATTCGGCAATAGCGGGTCCACACGCCAATAATAGAGGGTGCCGGGCAGCAGCATCGGAGTCGCAAATTGCTGTTCGTGTCGAACGCCGAAATATTCCGCGTCGGTCGGTGCGGCATTCGTTACCGCGGCAAGCGAGGTCCCGAGATAGATTTGCCAGGCCTGCTCACCCGATACCCCGCCCTGCCAGGTCATTGACAACTGGGTCGGTATTCCGACGGCATTGGCCGCAGGTGACGGCGCGCTCGGCAGGCCGGCATACAGAGTCTGAATTTGGGCACTGGTCAGGGCATAACTATAGATGCGGAACTCATCGATGCGGCCATTAAACAGCGGGTCGGCGCTGTATTGGCTGTCGCCGATATAGTTTATATTCGGGGCAAAATCGATTGGATTGATGGTGACGCTGGTATTGTTTGCCGCTGCGGTGCCGTTGACATATAATGTTGCCGTATCACCGCCCAGGGTCACGGCCAGATGCACCCATTGGCCGGCTGCCAATTGGGGAGCGTCCACCATCTGTTCACCGCCGCCGTTTTTGATACTGAAACGCAGGGTGTTATCGCCGGACCTCGGGGTCAACATCAGATACTGGCTGGTATTGTTACCGAAATCGAAGATACGCTGCCAGGGATCGCCGCCATCCCAGTTGACCCAGGCCGCAATGGTGATATCCTGCGCATCCGCCACGCCTGCGGGCAGGAATACGATATCATCCGTTCCATCGAAGTCTATCGCACGCCCGATTCTGCCTGCGCTGTAGGCCGGAGAGCCGGCCATGGTGCCATGATTGATTCCCATCCTGTCGAGGGTGTTATCGGAAAATGTCCAATGCCCCATCGCCCTGGGAATGACCAGGCTGGCCGGACGCGACGAGAGTTCCCCTGAAATGCGGCAATAATAACGGCCCGCATCACTCGTCTGAACATTGGTAATCCGCAAGGTATTGGTTGTCGCGCCCGAGATATTGCCGCCGTTGGTCAGGGGATTTGGATTGCCCTGCTTATACCAGGCATAACTCTGGGTGTTCGCTGCTTCCACACTGAATACGGCTGTGGCTCCAGCCTGCAGAACCTGGGCTGACGGCTCCCGGACAAAGGATAAAAATCCCATGTCGGCAGCCATCGCCGCAACCAATCGTACATGGCGAAATCGATTGATATAGCTATCTTCGTTGTCGTAATTAAGACCATACGGCCAGAAATGCCAATTGTCGCCGTAAAGCAACGCCCCCGCACCGTCAAATTCCTTAATCTTGGCCGTCGCATAGGCCCCGTTCCATGAGCCAACCATGTGATTGGGCCAGTCCCAGTACGTCCCGCAGCCCAGGGTATGAGCCATTTCATGCAGTACAACACGAGCGTTTCGTGAGCCGCCAAAGGTGATGACGCCATCAAAATTGGCCTGTGCGGTGGGAACTCCGGCATTATAATAGATATTCAGGTGTTTATTAAAAGATCCGTATTGATTGTAAAGCCCCACGGCTTCGGCAACCGAGGATTCAATCTGATTCCGGATCCCCTGTTCAACACCATCCAGATGAAGCGTATAAGTGATATCGGCCCAGACGGAGGCTGTTCCAAGAAGAACAAAAACGAATAACATCTTCAAACTCGAAACTCTGAATCCATCTTCTTTTCGTTTCGTTCGCATAAAACCTCTTACGTTGATTCTGTTTTGTGTGCTTACGGGGGTTCTCTATATTGATGAACCAGTTTTACCATAATTCCCCATTTCCCTATATCATACCTCAATAACAACCTAATGTCAATCCCGTCTTTTCACATCCTGTATTAATTTCAAGAGAAATACGAGCATTTATGTCTCAGTTTCGGGAATTTCAATCGGGCTGAAAATAAGATTAAGAATCAGGGTCAAAATGACAACAATCATTCCTGCAAACATCCCAATTCCGGCGGCTGTTCTCCAACATCCCTCAGGAAAGAACCCGTATACCCAACGGATATGACTATTCCGAGGTGGCTACAAGCCGCTTTTTGCCGCGCGTAGTTACAGGACCCAGCCGCCTTATATCGCCGTGGTATGAGGCTATTGCTGCATGCTGGCGGCTGAAAGCTGAATTTTATACAACTGAATATGTCCTTGTTAAACGGCCTGCACCTGGCTTTTTTTAAGGCTGCTGAGCCTCAACGGCGGCTGTGCCGGAGGCTTCGATCTGGGCCGGCTTGATGATCTGGTAATTGCCGCTCAGATGCATCAGGCTGAACAGGTACAGAAAGCCATCGTAATACGGATCAAAATAGCCGTCCTTGTAAGGTTCCAGCTTCGCATTCCAGATGGCATCGACAAATTTCCAGCTTTTGGCCTGCGTGCCCATGATGGAGGCTGCGGCCGTTGTGCTGACCCATCCCAGGGAATGGCGCAGCGTGCGATACCCGCCGGCGCCCATGATATTTTCACGGGCGGTTCCATCCACATTGAACTGATCCTCAAACGTGTCCATGCCCCGAGCGAACAGGAAGTTCTGAATGCGTCTGCAATACTCCTGCTGCCAGGATTTGTCTTTGGCATACCAGGAATAATCCATGGCAATATTCATGGGCACTCGCCAGGAATCGAACCCGAACGCACTCATTCTCCCGGGAAGAGGCGTGCCGTCAAAGTTCGCATAATCCGGAGTCAGACCTGTTTGAGGGTGACAGGCTTTATGCAGGAACTGCCTGGAAATCTCGGCACACTCGCGATAGAACGCTTCATGGCCGTCTTTGGCGTACTCGGCCCAGATTTCAAAAAAGGCCGGTACATGGTAAGACGGGTCTGTCCAATTGTATCCTCGTCCTTCCGGAACAAAGGTAATCATTTTGTGTTCGGTGTTGATGATGTTTCGGATGCCGCCGGTGCCATCCTTGCTCCACATGGCATCCAGGATGCGCCGGGCCTGGGCATAATAGTCAATGCCTGTATCATTGCCCCAGCGATTTGAGGCAAACAACAACGCGGTAACGAAGTATAATTCACCGTCTGACGCGGATCCCGGTGAATTTTGTCGTCCTGTTTTGGGATCCACCGACCAGGCAAAATAGGCTTCCCGCGGGCCTTCCTGATGCTGCATATATTTAACCGTCCAGCGCCACAGGCGGTCGAAGACTTCCTTTTTGTTCAATTGCACCGCCACCATCATACCGTAGGAAAGGCCCTCGGTGCGTGCGTCGCGGTTTTTGATGTCAGACACATAGGCCATATCGTCACCCACTTCGAAGTAAACCCGGTTGGGGCCTTCAAAGAGATCATGATACGCCTTCGCCAGTTTGGCATCAATGTCCTGCTGTTTATACCCGGCCTCCAGGAATACATTGCGATATTTTCCGGTTTCCCATGCGCCTTTATCCCAGGGTTTCATCGTTCCGCGGGGGTCACTGACATCCTGAATATGGTTTGGGTCGGAAGCTCCCGCCGCGGCATAGCATAACGTCAGGAACATCATCATATACATAGCTTTATTCATCTATCTGATCCTTTCTGAATCGGTGTTAAGGCACTCATCAAGCCTGTATCCCCCCCGAGGGCTGAACACGGGAGCTATTTTGCCTGAGACGGCACTTTCAGAACTGCATCAAACGCCGGCTTGGGTTGTCTGTTTCTATCGAACAATAAAGGATAATTGGTTCTTCCCGGAACCGGATAATCATTCTTCCACGACATGTCATCATGGACTCCCCACAGCGTGACGCGATCGATTTTATCCCGTTTCCGGTAAAATATCCCAAATAATTCCGCATACCGGTCGGCGAGCTGCTGCTGCACAGCGTCAGGAAGCCCGCGAGCATAGGGGTCCAGATAGGTCTTGAACTCTTCGAGCTGAAATTGCGGATCGGCCATAACCTGGCCGATGATCTGCCCTTCCCGGGTCAACGGCAAGACATCGATATCCAGTTCGGTAATCATGACCTTGACTCCCAGGGCCGCATACGCATCAATCGCCGCCTCAATGTACTCGGTTTTGGGATAATTAAGTCCCCAATGGCCCTGGATGCCGATGCCGTCAATCCGAATCCCTTCGGCCTGCAGCATCTTGACCATGCGCACGATACCGTCTCTTTTCGCGGGTCGCCAGGCATTAAAATCATTATAATAGAGTTCCGCATCCGGTGCGTATTCGGCGGCAAACCGGAATGCCAGTTTTACCATCTCATCCCCATTACCGATGGTCTTGACCCACGCGGTGGAACGATAGGAGCCGTCGTTGTCAATAACCTCATTGACCACATCCCATGCATCAACCCGTCCCGCATAGCGTCCTGCCACAGCCTGGATATGACTGCGCATACGCTCAATCTGGGCCTGCCGGGTATTGGGATTGCCATCGGCGTCCTGAAAAAACCACTGGGGCGTCTGATTATGCCAGATCAGGGTATGACCGATCAGGAACATCCCGTGTTTTTCGGCAAATTCCACAATTTGATCGGCAGGACCAAAATGATAGACACCCGGCTTTGGGTTGACCGTCTCGGCTTTCATCTCATTTTCGGCCGTAATGGAATTGAATTGATCTATCACGATTTGCCGGGAGACGTTATCCCTGCCGGAGACTATGGCCGTATTCACCGCACAGCCCACACGAAACGCATCTTTATAGGCCTCTTTCAAGGAAGCCGGCGTGCCGGCCCAAGCCGTCAGGATTCCTGTCCCCAAAAGGCAGGTCATACCGAATAATAGCATTTTTTTCATCACTTCAATCCTGTTTACGAAAACTGTTGATTCCATTGAAACCACAATCAATCCTGTTTTTCAGCGTAACGCCCGAAATACGCTAAAATTTGTTCACACCATTTTTCGGCATCCGCGGCCTGAATTGCCAGGCGATCGGCAACCTCCTGATGTCGACGCGAATCAATCATGCCGTCAAGCAATTGCCAGGTCTTCTGCAATGCAGCCGCCTGTGCGGCTCCCTGCCGATACCTGGCGCAAAGTTCCTCCCACAACGTCCTGCCTGACTTCATGCGGTAGTCCCAGGGGCAGCGGTGAAACCAGAGTAGAAATTTTTCCGGACATGTCGAAATATCGTTAAACACGTCGCAGACCGGCGGATAGTATTGATCAACGGCGTTGGTGCCCCGTCGCGTCCGATCAAAACCAATGCCGTCCGCAGACGCCTGATGATAATAGGTTGCCGTCCAGTCAGCCCTGGGGGCGAGGTCGTTCCAGGGCATGGGGGCATAATGGTCCCCGCCGATCAGATGGTGCAGCCCGAGGGGCATTGTATAGTTGACAAAGGTTTCGTGCGACCCCATCATCATCTCGAGAATGACAGCAGCGTTTTTTTTGTCATTGGTAAACGTCATCCGCGTCCATTCTCCGGCGATCGCTTCGGCGGACAACTCCGGATTCCATGCCAATCGGCCAAACGCATACCAATTCGATTGCGAAAAATGGTGACCGCACCAGTTGGTGTCAAGGCCGGGATTGGTTACCGAGACCATTCCAGTTATGCGATACGGATGCACTTTTCCGGCCAGTACACGGGCCACGGTCGAACCCTGACCTTTGGCATACGTATCGGAATCCAGAAATTCCTTCCACATCGGACCGTGGTAAACCAGATGCCTGGCCTGCCCCAGATACTCCTGCGTGGCCTGAATCTCGGCGATTACCGGGGTCAGCTTCATCGCGCCAAACAACGGATGGAAGGGTTCACGCGGCTGAAAATCAATGGGGCCGTTTTTCACCTGAATCACGACGTTGGGGCGAAACTGTCCGTCCAGCCGTGTAAACTCCAGCCAGGCACGTTTGGCACGATCCGGATCGACATCCGCATCATAAACAAAGGCCCGCCACATCACAATGCCCTTGTGAGGGGCAAGGGCGTCGGCCAGCAGATTAGCTCCCTGGGCATGCGTGCGTCCATACGTTTTCGGGCCGGGTTGTCCCTCGGAGTCAGCCTTGACCAGAAAGCCGCCGAAATCGGGAATCAGGCTGTAAATTTCGTCGGCCTTTGTCTTCCACCAGGTCATCACATCCGGATTCAGCGGGTCGGCAGTCGGCAGTCCTCCCAGCCGCATCGGCGAGGCGAAGTTGACACTCAGATACATACGCACGCCAAAGGGACGCCACAGGTCAGCTATCGCGGCGACTTTTCGAAGATATTCCGATGAAAGGATGCGAAGATCGGCATTGACGTTGTTGATGACTGAGCCGTTTATGCCAATCGAGGCACATGCCCGGGCATAATCCGTATAGCGAGGACTGACTGTTCCGGGCAATTCGTTCCATTGCCACAGCGAGCGTCCGGCGTAACCGCGTTCAATCGTACCATTCAGGTTATCCCAATGATTCATTAACCGCAACTGAAGTGCAGGCTGTTCCATGATATCCAGAGTATCTATTGGCTGAAGGGTTTGCATCAGCCGCAGGAAATGAAATACGCCGTAGAGCACCCCCGGACGTGTTTTGGCGGCAATCACGATGGCCGAGTGCCCCTTGATTTTCGTCGACCGGATCAGAAAGCCTTCAGGGCCGCACGATTCCAGATCCGAGGATTGAATGACTTCACTTATCAAACCGGCCGTGTCTGCCGTTGCAATCACCAGTGTTCCGTCATGCGATATCTCCTCAGTAAAAGCAGACGGTTCAATTCCAAGAAGCCCGGACAGGCCGGACTGAAGTTCCCGCCTGACGACATCACCGTCTTGAAACGATTTGGGCAGCACGACTTGTGAGACGGACTTTCTATACTGCTCAAGACATTTGGAGTCCGCAATCGGTTCATAGCGAAGCCACAACCGATACCCGTCTTCAGCCCGGACAAAACTGCCCCACAGTCCCCACAAGACAAAAATAGATATCATTTTATGCAGCATACTGTGACCTGTTTTATGCGTCATATTGAACCGACCCTCTTATTCAAATTGTATCCAATCCATCTCGACATTTTTTGCATCGTTGAGCTTCACAACCAGGTTGTGAACGCCGGAAGGAGTCTTCACAAGCCCGGACTTGACAACGGACCAATCCCTGTTTTGCGGAATCTCGACCTGGGCAGCCAACGGTCCATCGACATTGTCAATCCGAATCTCAACCCTGCCGCCTGTCTGCGAAGCGGCTTTGACCCGGACCGAAGTCCATTTGTGCTCGCCGAAATCAACGTCGTTGTACTGCACCCAGGCATTCTGCGCTGACAAAACGGCCTTCCAGCCCTTTTGTTTTTGGCTTGAATCCACAAAATCAACCGTTACGCCGTCGGGGCTGACGGCACTATACCTGTCCATCTGTATTTCTTTGGACGCATCAGCAATCCCCACACCGCGCAGGGTCGGAGTGACTTTCCGAATGGTGCCATCTTCATTGAAGGAAAGATAATCCGCCCTGATCGCTCTGTTTTTATCAAAGTCCGGGGATAAATCCTTGTCATGATAGAACAAATACCATTGCCCTTTGTATTGCACGATGGAATGATGATTGGTCCAGCAGCCGCTGGGCGATTCATCCATGATAACTCCCTTGTGTTCAAAAGGCCCCATGGGACTGGTGCTGGTCGCATACTCGAGCCGTTCGGTTTTATTCTGTACATGCGGATAGGTCAAATAATAAATGCCGTTCCGTTCAAATACAAAGGGGCCTTCAATCAGTCCTTTCTGGGGAAGATTTGCGATCACCTGGGGTTCGGAATCCAGTTCCAGCATATTGTCTTTGAGCCGGGCCGCGAATATGCGATTCATCGAATAATACAGATAAGCCTTTCCATCGTTATCAATAAAAACACAGGGGTCTATCCCTCGCACACCATTGATGGGCTTATCGGCCGGCTTATAGGGCCCCTCGGGTTTTTCTGCCACAGCCACGCCGATTCGGCCTGAAGCGGGAAAATAAAAATAATACTTTCCATCTTTGAAAACGCAATCCGGTGCCCACATATCGAACGATTTTCGCTCAAGCCAGGGAACATCGGTCTGATCTAAAATGACCCCATGATCCGTCCAGTCCATCAGATTTTCGGATGAGAAAACATGGTAGTCTTCCATGACAAACCACCCGGCGCGTCCCCTGCCCGGAGCGGCGGGAATATCATGCGAAGGATAAACATAAATTTTGCCTTCAAATACGCGGGTGGTCGGATCGGCCGAAAATTGATCGAGAATCAAAGGATTATCCGCAAATCCATCATTCAACCCAATCCCATAGAAGGCAATGATCATTGCGCAGCAGACAAATCGTTTCATACTCGATCTCCTTTACATCAATAATTTCACTTTACTGGTATAACATCATACCCTTAATTCGTTTTTCGTCATAAGAAATCTTCTGCTTATTTGTGTGCGAACATGCCCAGGGTCACCCCCTGGAATCCACCGGCGGTGTCAGTACTCAGGAAAGAAGACTGAAAATCCCGGCCAAGCTGTGTGAACTCGCCGCCGGTCTTGCAGAAAAAGCGGATATGGGGACCTTGCCCTTCGATCTTAAGGTCAATAGACGCCGTATTGTCAGGCAGTGCCTGAGAGGTCAAAATCTCAGGCTGCGGCTGTTGGCCGTTACGACGGAATCCGCGGCCTGCTGTACCGGCGGACTGTTCGATAGAAATTTCGGTGAGACGGCCGGAGTCTATTTTAACATTGATGGCATAATAATGGCCTTCATTCTGAAAGGCGGCTAATCCGGCCATGCAATTCGTTGTCCCGGGCTGGGCCGTCAGCGTCACAGTACAGGCAAAGTCGTTGTTTTGCTGTCGCACAGCCAGATACGAGGGGTTCCCCTGCCCCGAAAGAAGTTCGCTGCGGGGTTCAAGGTAAAGACATCTGTCTGTTTTGGATATAACATACCATTTTGAAACCGGAGCCCGTAAGCCGATCCATCGAAAGCCCAGCGTATCTGAATCAAAATTGTCGGTGAAACGGATATTGCCGGTGGACGATACCGCCGGGGCCTTGCCCGCAGGCAGATTTGGCTTTTTTACAGTCAACGGAACCGGCGTGTTCGGCGGCAGGATGACGGGCCAGCCATCGGCCCAGGTAACCGGCAGCATGAATGTCTGACGACCGGTATTATAGAAACCGGCCTGATAGGGCTGGCAGGCAAGGAACACAGCATACCAGTCGCCGTTTTGTGTCTGTACGAGGTCGGCATGGCCGGTGCAGGTGATTGGATTGGGTCGGTCAGACGGCAGCCCCTGAGACGCAAGGATGGGATTCTTTTCCCAGGGGATATAGGGGCCGCGAAGCGAATCCGACCTGAAGATGACTTCCGTATGGGCCGTCCCGGTGCCTCCCTGGGCACACATCAGGTAATACCTGTTGCTGATTTTGTAGAGATGCGGGCCTTCGCACCAGATGGGTTTTTGGGAGATATCGGTGCCGCCATCGACAAGTACAGTTTTTTCGCCGATGGATTTTTTCTGATCGAGATCGAATTCCTGAATCCGGATGGTGCGATGGCCGTTGTATTTGGCCTGCCCCACCGGCTCGTCACAACTGAGGATATAGCACTTACCGTCGTCATCGAAGAACATATCCGGATCAATCCCGCCGACTTCCGGCAAACGAACCGGCTCCGACCAGGGGCCTTGGGGATCGGTAGCGGTGACATAGTAATTGCCGATGCCGCCAACGAGGGTGTTGACCATATAGAAAGTGCCCTTGTGATGGCGAATCGTGGGTGCAAACGTTCCGGCAGAGACCTGCCCTCCACGTATGGCAAACTGGGACGGTCGGTCGATGACATTGCCGATCTGTATCCAATTGACCAGGTCTCTGGAGTGCCAGATCGGGATGCCGGGGAAATAATTGAAGGAGGAATTAACCAGATAATAGTCGTCGCCAACCCGGCAAATGGAAGGATCCGGATAGAAGCCGGCGATAATGGGATTCAGATATTCATCCGCCGCCGGTTCTGCGGCAGCCTTGCCTGTGTATGTAAACGAGGAAAATTGCACCCAGGCGGAAGTATCCGGGGTGTCTGCGGCAAGAACCATAGGGGCCAGTATGAGCATGATCACAGTACCAGCGATAGTTTTAAACATCTTTGCAACTCCTTTTTATACTGAATTTATAAATTTTCCTTGCCCGTGGGTTCAAAGATAATTCTGCGGTAACCCGATAGATTATGCACGCCATCATCAACAACCTCACAGATCACATGAAAACGCTTTCCAGCCGAGTCTGACGGAATGTCAATCGCGACGATATTTGAACTGCTATTTGAGATAACGATATTCCCGGAATAGGTGCCCGCTTCAGGTAATATCCACCACTTGAATACCAGCTTATCACCATCCGGATCATACGATTGGGATGCGTCAAGGGTGACCTTCGTGCCTTGCGCGGGAGTGCGGATCAGGATATCCATGCCTTTGTCACCATCGATGACAACAACCGGATTTCGGTTTCCCTTGCCATCCTTCGCCCAGTCCATCCGGGCCGCAAAATTGTTAAACGTGGCCGGATAAAAATACTGTTGATATTTTGAGGAAATGCTCTTTGCATGACCATCATGGTTTTGATACGCACGGGTCGCATTGTCCTTGCAGTTTCCAAACTCGAAATAGCCACCCCAGCCGACTTGATTGGGAACATCCGGATTATTAAGTCCGACAGGCATCAGATGAAGAAATGCCGGCGTATCACCTTCCACGCCATACTTATATTTGGGATACCTGCCGCCCAGATGGCCATGGCCCAGGATATGGGTTTGATAGTCATTCCATTTGCTTCTGCCGGTACCAGCCTGGTAAAGCCAGGCGCTTTCATCCCAGATAAACAGAAGATCCTTTTCAAACTCGCGGCGCATCCATTGATGAGAGCTTTCGGGCCAATGGATGATATTGCCCGGTTTTTGGGCCGCATCCTGATCCGTGATTGCGTAGGCACGAATCCTGCTTAGGAATGCCTGCAATTGTTCCGGCGTCCGCTCCTGCTGCACCTGCCGGCATGCCTGGGCCAGAGTGCTCCCGCCGCCCCAGATGGTGACCCAAACGGGACGATCATCCTCTTCATCAGCCAAAGCAATAATCCGGCGGCTTCCATCAGACACATTCTCGGCTCCAATCGACTCAAAGCCCCTGACAGAGCTGCCATAGACGGTGCGGTCTCTTAAATAGTTCGCACTGGGCCAGTATCCTATTTCCTGACGTTCAAGATCGTGCACATGCCCGGTCTGGCCGGAACGCTTCATCAGATTGGGTAAATCCTTTTCATACAGCGTGATTGCTTCATGAATCAGTTGATAATAACTATCCTTCGTGGTGTCCGTATTCCAGCCGGTTGAGTGAATCAGGGCTTCGATTTCAAACAGGTCGGCATGGACAAGGAGCCGAATGATGGATTGCATGTCATCGGGCTCCACGGTGTCCGGTGCGATGTCGGTCAATACAACCAGACGCGGTTTCAAAGGAGCCGCAATGGACAAAACCGTGATCATCAAAAAAAACATGGCTGTTGTTTTTATTGGATTATTCATTCATTTCTCCGGTTATCCTTAACACATATCATTGTGCCGCCTGGATGGCCATAGAACTCATCGAAACGGTATGCCGCCGTATCTGTGGCGAACAATTTCATTCAGGAACAGTATCTTTCTCGGTCACTTGGTTTTGAAACGAATCACCGTGATGGAATTGCCCGGAAAAGTATGATTCCATACAGAGCCTGCATCCTGAACAACGAAGTCTTTCGGGACAATATTGAAGGGATTGTCCACCGAGTTGGTATCATTGGGCTGTCCCGCCAGGACCTGTCCGACAGCATTTTTCTTAATATCCACCCCCTTGCATTCCACGGTCATATTCTGATCGACATCAAAGACATTAACGACTTTCAGGATAATATCGCCGGAGGCATCTTCTTTGCTTGCACAGGCAAACAGCGGCTCGTTTGGACTGGGAGGAGTGTCCGTGCGACCGCGACCTGGCGATTGCCCTGCGGGAGTCTGTACAGGCTCGGAAGCAGGTGTCGGTATCGTCTGGGGGATGATTTGGTCAATGGGAATAATCTGGTCACCCCTGGCATTAAAGAACATTTTTTGGACGTAATATGACGGGGAACCGTAGCTGGTCAGGGTATCGTAACCGATAAGGTTTGTGCGCCACTGACAGCCGCCCGGATTGACACGGGTAAACAGCGGAGCGTAACAGGTCATAATGACAATGTCGGCATTGCGTTCCAGGCCGGTCAGAAACGCAGCATCCGCAATAGCGCACTGGAAAGACGGGGTCAGCCCCCGCTGTGTTCCTCGCTCCTGGGAGGCCCATTCGCCTTCGAAAATCTTCGGGCCGTTACGATCCGCATTATCATAAATATGGGCATTTCGAATTGCGGTATTGGGCGACATATAATGGTGATTGTCAATCACATCATGCGGGACCTTGGGGTCAACCGTGGCAATGACTTGAATGTGAGGATATTTGGCCTTGATGGCATTATAGAACATGGCAAAGCGGCCTTCCGGTCCACAATAGGTTGCGGTCCCATTGTTGAGGAAATCCTCATTGCCGATCTCGACATACGTCAGCTTGAAGGGGGCCGGGTGGCCGTCTTTGGCACGGCGGGCACCCCATGTTGTGTTCACATCGCCAGTCATGTATTCAATCTGATCCAGAGCTTCCTGAATAAACGGTTTGAGCGCTTCGCCGGTTCTGATATCGCGGCCGCCGTCAAGATGCAGACCGGCGTAAACACCAACGACAGGCTCCATATTCAATTCTTCGCACCATTCGAGGAATTCCAGCAGCCCCAGGCCATCCGAAGACCGATAGCCCCAGGGACTCTGGTGGCCGGGGCGATCTTCCCACGGCCCAATCATGATTTTCCAATCAAATCGATTGGCAAAATTGGAGCCTTCGACATAATTGCCTCCCGGAAAACGGAGGAATGCGGGACGCATGTCATCCAGAAGCTGCATAATGTCCGGCCTGAATCCGGTAACGGGACGTCCGCCCAGGGCTTTACCGGTACGTTCCCGGAACACCGGGGGAAACAACGACACAAGATTGAAGTTCACCGTACCCTTCATATCGGCAGAGATGACCAGGCGGGCATCGGCCGTCGGCTTGACCTCGCCGGTCTTCAGTGTAAGGCGATAGCGCTGCCACGTGCCTGTAATGGCAGAGATTTTCTCAGATGCATAAATAGTTTTCCCATCGCTGGATTCGATAGCGACGGTTAGTGCACCGGCAAAACCATCAGAGGCTTTGGCATAGAAGGAGCACTGATAAGACGTGCCGGGTTTAACCGGAATGCCCCAATATCCATCATTAGCCACACCAGCGCGGCCGCCATCGGGGACATTGGCAATCACAAGCTTCAGACTCGTCGTCAACGCGATGGTGTTAATGGGATCGCTGGTGTCGGTTGCGGCAGAGCCTTCTGCGCCGGCGGAGGTCACCAGAAACCAGTGAGGAGCCCCGGGAATCGTGCTGTCAGGAGTTGCCGGAATCGGGCCGTGATCAACGATATCCCCCCCCTCAAACCCTTTTTCCGGCTGCCATATCTGACCGCTGGAATCCGTATAGGGCGTGGTCTGCCCGGCCCTGATTCGTATCGTGGCTTCCGCAGGTGCAGCCGGTGTCTGTGGAATGATTTCAATGGCGTTAATTGCCGGATTTTCGATCTTCGGCGTAAAAACAATACGAAACTCTCCATGGGACACTTCTACGGGTACCGTTTCGATATAGGCCCGATTGGGACCGCCGGCCTTGACCCAGATATCGAAATCCTTGAATTCCTGCCCCTGGACATTGAAGGAGAATACGCGCTGGCCGGGGCCGGTAATTCCTGAGTAGGTCTCCGCAAAGTAGAGCTTTGCCAGATATTTGCCGTTGGGGATTTTGCATGAGAAGGCGCCCATTGAATAATGCTCGCTTCTGAACAGCCCGGGTTCTTTGGTTCCCGTGACAATCGGAGCCAAACCACTGCCGCGTCCGCTGGGATTCCGAAAGATGCGGTTCTGAATCAACTCGCCATAAAGCCCGCCCTCATACGAGTAATTGATTTCCTCAGTCATCAGACCATAAAACATCGGACTGATTCTGGCGCCGGGTTTGTCAGCCTGCACAACGATTTTGCCGGGATTGGCGTCGGCAGCATAAAGGATACAGCCTGACAGAATCAGAACAACGGTAATCCATGTGATACATACCTGTTTCATCATAAAAAGCCTTTCTGCAAGTTATATTGATCTTACTTGAAAATTTCCGGTTCGTCGCAGCCAAGGAAGGTACATCAACCACGTGCTGCTTTTGCTCGCGGAATACGCATACCCATTGGGTATTAATTCAACAACAGTTTTATATCCACCGCCTCAGCCATCATCCGGTATCCTTCATCGCTGAGATGAAGGTGGTCGCCCGAGTCTGCCTCCGGACGCAGCCGAGAGGGATCTGTCGGGTCACGGACAACCGCATCCCAGTCAATCACCGCATCAAAGACACCGCGGGTTCGGATCCAATCGTTGATGTTCAGACGTTTTGCCTCCAGTTCACCGTTATAATAAAAGGAGCCGCCGCACGGAAGAATCGTCGAACCATAAACACGCAGGCCGCAGGCCTGTAATCGGACTGCGATTTGCTCCATCGAGGTTATGATCTCTTCCGGGGCAGTACGTCCCCCGCCAAGGTCGTTGATTCCCGCAAGCAATATAACCCAGCGAGCCCCCGGCTGGGCAAGCACATCCCGATCCAGCCGCTGCATAACGGGCTGGCCGATGCCGCCGGACCACAGACAATTGCCCCCGATTCCCTGATTGAGTATACCGATAGCAGCCGTTTCGGTGTTCCCTTGCAGCCGGCGTGCCAGATAATCAGGCCATCGCCGGTTTTGTCCCTCGGTAGAGCCTTTTCCATCCGTAATCGAATCGCCCAGGCAAACCACGGCGGCAGCGGAGCGGTGAGCCAGTACTTCCACGCCGCAAAGATAATACCAGCACGTGTTTGCGACGGAGGTCGGAAGGGATTTCTCGCTTACGGCATTTCCTGACTGGATAAAGACCGCTTCGCCTCTGGCGCTGCGATGCCCGGTGGTTTTTTTCGGAGCCTTTGCAATATGCATCGTGACCGCAAGATCGGAACCCGGCTTCAGGTCGAAATCAACCGGATCCGAAACAAACAGCGTACCATAAGGAATCACAACCGAGGCGTTCCCGCCAAAAGTCAGCGGTTTGACCGTCTCCGGCTTGACGGCATTTCCGCCAGCGGACACCGCAATACAGGCCTCGCTGATGTTCAGGCTGTCCTGCCAGTCCGCAAAGGCATTGGAAAAGCGGACACGCAATTTCCCGCCGCCGATGGATACATGCACCACCTGCCGCAGGGTCGTGTCGTCCAGTTTCTGAAACGCGGACGGCATCAATTTTGTCTCCACTTCCTGAGCCGATGATGCCCAGGTCCCCACCCAGTGATAACCCGAACGTGATGCATGACCCGTCGTGCGAGTACATCCCGCAACAGCCAGCACGATGACGGAAAACAAGACGACTTGTCGCACTATTCCGGTCGATTTCATAAGCTGCCTTTCGTCAATCATACGCTTTTTTATCCATCACTCATTTTAAATATGACGGGCTTTCAATCGGCCCCAGATACGATTTAGGCGGAGTTTCGCTGGTCACAATCAATGTTTCCAGTACCACACCCGGGTCCACCATCCACACCTTGAGCGTATGCACACCCGGATCGGGAATCTGGTGCGTTGACCTCAAAGTCCTTGCATTGTCTTTAACCCAGGCATACCAGTCGCGAATCGCAGGTGCCGAAAGATCGCCGCGCCGGGAAGGATCAGCATACGATTGCCCCTGGAATGCGTCGATAATCTGCGGCGGCTGCTCGTCAAACGAAACGGCTATTCGTACCCCCCTGTCCGGCTGAACATTCAGAGTCGGCCCCGTAACCAGGTCAACATGGATTTCTCCCGCCCTGGCAATCAGGACAGGATATTCCATCCGCGGGGCATTCTCCGGCGGCGTTACACTTTTGGCAGTAACCGGAAAAATGGTCATCCCTGACAAGCCGCGGCCGTAGTCGGGGATTTTTTCCCATCTTACGTCGCCTGCATCAACAATTTTCGTCGCCCTTTCGGCCGCCATGGTAATCGGCCCGGTCAATCCGCCAAAGGCAGCAACGGTCTGACGTGTATATTTGTCCGAACGAACTGCATTGAGATGAATTTGCACACGTTCCCCACCCGTTCGGGATACCGTAATCACCGCAGGGTATTCACCCACAGGCATCTTGTCCCAATCGACACTCACCCAGATACGCTGATCCTGTTCCACGGTGCCGGAGGCGGCGCTGAACCGAATCCACGGCTGATCCGCCGACACCGAGAACGCAAAGTTCTCACTGCCGCGTTTGAACACCTCAAACCAGCGGCTCTGTCGATTGAGCGAATCAAATGCGGGCAGTACCGCAGTGTTCGATTCACCGGGCCAGGCACTCTGGGACCCTTCGACCGCAATCCCCATGGATGCAGACTCAGCCGGTGTCACTTCGGCTATCTTGGGCATGATGTTGTTTCTTGGTTCGTTCCAGCTTGTGTAGCCGATGCGGGTCTGCGACATCATGTGGTTCCACCTGCCGCCGCCAAGTCGATGGTAGGCCTCGGTGAGTTCCTTGTCGCGCTGGAACAGCTCCCGAACACGTTCGGCTTGTGCATTGGCGCTGACACGCCCCTGGGCGGCGTAAAGCCGATTACGCCCGGCCGCAATATACATTTCAGCAACCGTGGCCGATGCCTGGGTCGGATAGAGCACCAATTGATAAAACGCATCGCGGAATTCCGGCGACAACTGGGTGTTGATCTGTTCAGCTTCCGCAGCAATAGCCTGCCAGCCCGCCAGAACACGCTCGGCTTCCTGGTAGTTTACAAGACTGAACGTGGTCGGCTCCAGCAGCTCCGGTTTCCGCCAGCCATTGTATTTGGCATATTTCGAAACGATATTTGCAATCGAATCGGCATACCTGGACCCGAATTCGCGTTTGGCCCATGTCCGGGTAAACTCGGCAATCTTCTCCTTTGGCATGGCTTTGGGATCCCACGCCATACGCAGAAAGAATTCGATGGGAATCTCCATGGGCTTAAGGTCGCCGACATTCACAACCCAAACCCTGTCGGCACCATAGTTATAGGCCATGTTCATCTGCTCCCAAATCTTGGGTAGCGGATTGGTATTGATCCATTTATAAGAACGGGGAGAACCCACATAGTCAAAGTGGTAATAGATGCCGGCCCGGCCGGAACGGCCTCGCTCCTGCGGCGTGGGCAGGCGGCGAATGTTGCCCCAGTTGTCATCACACCACAGCAGCGTCACATCGTCCGGCACTTTCATCCCATGGGCATAGTAATCCGCAACCTCCTTATAGAGCGCCCAGAGCTGAGGCACCCGGGCAACATCCGGGTTGATGATGTCCGCAAGCAGCTTCCGCTGGTCGGCGACAATACGTTCCAGCAGCGCGACATTGGATTCCATATCGCCGCCCTTGATCATAGGCTCGTCGCCGTCCCCCCGCATTCCAATCGTAACAAGACTCTCGTAGTCTTTATTGCGCCGGATACCCTCTTCCCAGAATGCCCTGAGACCCTCCTCATTGGTCGCATAATTCCATGCACCATTACCAAAACGGGATCTTTGCCTGGTCCATTCCGCCTGGGCACGTATCATGGGTTCGTGGTGAGACGTCCCCATCACAATGCCATATTCATCCGCCAGACGCGGATTTTCGGGGTCGTCTTCGTTAAACGCCTTTCCCCACATGGCAGGCCAGAGGTAATTGCCGCGCAGACGCAAAATCAGCTCAAACAGGTGGGCATACATCCTGGAGTTGACGCCGCCAAACTTCTCCCGGGCCCACGGCCCAAAACACGGTTCCTCATCATTGATGAATATCCCGCGATACTTCACAGCCGGTTCACCTGAAGCGTACCGGCCCGAAAGAATATAAGCCTCGCTGCGTTGTGTCGGCGGGACATCAGCCCACCAGTACCACGGTGAAACCCCAAGCTGTTCGCAAAGCTCATAAATACCATAAATCGTGCCGCGTTTATCACTGCCGGCAATCACCAGGGCCTGACCAACGTCGGATGCGGGCTGCTCAACCGTGGCTATCACGAAAGATTCCCACTTTCCCTTGAGGTCCGCCGTCCCCAGCTTGCCCGAAACGGCAAGCCCCTCAATCAGCTTGCTCTTGCCCAGGGTGCCAATGATAATACAACGCTCGGAGATGGAACGAGCCGTCTTAAGCTCCGGTTTCCGGCCGGTCACGCGTTCAATATCGGCCTGAAGGTCACCGATTGCACGTATCACACCCTTGTAATCGTCGGGGTCGCAACAAAGCGGTGACGCCTGACCGGAAGCGACAACTGGAAAGCTGCCCGACGCCGAATTCTCGCTGACAAACTGTTGTGCAAGGCCCAATCCCGCCTGAACAGGAGCGGCCAGAATAACAAGAACAGAAAGCCTGAAGAACAACGGAAATTTCTTCATCAAAGCAATACCCTGCAAACTGTACGCCGTATTATTTCCGTTTTTCAGCATCGGTCCCTGTCGCATAACTAAATCCCAAAATAGAATCCCTATAATTAAGGTAACCGGAAACGAAGTAAGAACAAGTTCGTTTTTCACCAGTAACTCTTTTTGAACAGCCCTGTCCCGCCTTTCTCTTGTTCAGGCCAACTCCGGATATCGCCAATAACAAACCCGCCCCGCTGGGGCAACCCTTTCACCTCCACGATGACGACAGCCGGAAGACCAGGATGGAACTTGCCAAATCAGAAACATCTGAACTTGCCGATGATGATTTTGAGGACAGTGGATGAGTATAAAATAAGCAAGAATCCGCAACCCATTGAATTACAAGAACTTACAGACGTGATTGTGGCGAATAAAGAAAAAAACGGAGAGGGCGGGATTCGAACCCGCGGTACCCAATGGGTACACTGGTTTTCGAAACCAGCTCGATCAGCCGCTCCGACACCTCTCCATTACTTACTTTGCCGGCCAGAGCAATCGCTGTAATCTAACGCTAATTGCGGTATTTTGCAAGGCCCTTTACGATGAGTTTATCAAAAAGAACCTTTCGCGTTATTATATAATATTTCACACCTGTATATAGATGATAGAAAACTTGTCCAAAGGTCATACAGATTTTGATATTTTTTACATCAGAATCACTAAACTAAATGCAAAATCTCTGTTTTTGAATCAAAAAACGCCTATTTCTTTTCCTGGCACAAAGATTGCTCAATTAAGAGCAACTGATAGTGTGTCAATTTGGAACAGTTTGCAGGACAGGAAAAGTTATGATTCAAGACAATACAGTAATCAATCTGCTCGAATCAGCCATGCAGGCCGAGGGACTCCGCCAGCAGGCCATTGCCAGCAATGTTGCCAATATGAACACCAACGGCTATCGGCGGATTGATGTCAATTTTGAGATGGAACTCAAAAAAGCGATGGACAAAGGTAAGGATATAAATCCCGATAAAATTGAAATGGAATTTTATCAAACCCGTAATACCCCAATTAATGAACAAGGTTCCGATGTTTCACTGGATACCGAATTAGGAAAGATGGTTGAGAACTCCCTGCGACATCGGGCTTATATGTCGCTGCTGAAAAAGAAATATCAGCAGATGGATTCGGCGATCAAGCTGCAATATTAAATTCTTGTATCATAAGCCTTTATGAATAAGTCATCGGAAAGGATTCCGACCCATGAAAATAGAAAGCAGTATGTTTGACACCATTAATATTGCGGTATCCGGCATGAAAGCCACCAACCGCAAATTGGAAGTTATTGGGTCCAACATTGCCAATATGCAGACCACTGACACCGGCAACGGACAGCCCTACCGGAGGCTCACGCTGGAATTTAAAGCTGAAGAAAGCAAAAACGGAGTCAGCGGAGTCGAGGCGGGGGAATTGAAACAGGACCCGAGCGATTTTCAGTATATTTTAGACCCGGGACATCCCCAGGCCGATGAAAACGGCTATGTCGCCATGCCCAATGTAAGCTGGCCCAGAGAAATGATCGACCTCAATGTCGCCAGCAAAGCCTACCAGGCCAATGCCGCGATTCTGAAACGGTATCAGAAAATGATGGAAACCAGTCTTGAACTCCTTCGTTAAGGACTATCTCTATGTCAATACAATTTAATCCCAACCTGCAGTCTCCGGCTATCCAAGGCCCCCTTTCACAGCCGGGCATTCGGCAGGAAGGCGCCGAGCAGACCAAGTTCGGGGACGCCCTGCTCAATTCCTTTCGACAGGTCAACCAGGACCAGACCGAATCCAATCAGTCAATCGTGGATCTGCTCAGCGGCAAACAGCAGGACATCAACACCGTCGTCGCCTCGATGGCCAAGGCGGATATGAGCTTCAAGCTTTTGGTGGGCGTTCGCAACAAGCTGGTCGAAGCCTATAAAGAAACCATGCGAATGCAGGTCTAAAACAGTCTCGGTTTTATATTTTCGGCGGAATAAGCTTTGTTCGACAAAATCAACGCAGTCTGGCAGCGAATTGGATTGGTGCAGCGGGCAGTGCTCGCGGCGGCAATCATGGCCTGTGTTATCACAGGCGGCCTGTTGACCAAGTGGGCAACACGTCCCGAGATGCGTCTGCTGTACGGCAACCTCAGCGCCGAACAGGCCGGAGTCATCGCCGATAAAATCCAGGGACAAAATATCGAATGCAAGATGGGGGCCGGCGGTTCAAGCATTTACATCCCCTCTGAAAAAGTCTATGAAGTCCGCGCCATGCTGGCCAAAGAGGGCCTCGGCCCCAAAGACGGCGAACCGGGATATGAAATATTCGACAATGAAAAACTCGGTGTCAGCCCCCTGGTGCAGAAACTCAATTACAATCGCGCCCTACAGGGCGAACTGGCCAAGACAATCCAGTTTTTTGACGGGGTGGAATACGCCCGCGTCCATATCGTCCGGCCGGAACAGACCATGTTCACCGGCGATGGACAAAAGGCCAGTGCTTCGGTCATGCTCAAGCTGCGACCCGGCTGGCGACTGAGTCAGGCCTCCGCAGCCGCCATTACCAACCTGGTCTCCGGAGCGGTCGAAAGCCTCAAGCCTGAAAATGTCACCATTGCCGACAGCCAGGGCAATTTATTAACCGGTACCACACAAGCCGATACCGTCGCTGCGGGTGCAAATACCTACAAGGATTACAAATCTGCTGTCGAACAGCAGATGACCGAACGGCTGATGCGTTCTCTGGATTTGATTCTCGGGCCGGGCAAAGCCACCGTTCTGGCCAGCGCCATGGTGGACCTGACCAGTGAATCGGAAGTCAAAACCACCTACGAAAAAGGAATTCCCGAAGAAGAAACCGTGGACGAATCCTCCAATATTCAGCAGGCAGCGCCCTCTCCCGACGGCAGTAACGCCAATTCGGGTACAACAGAAAAAACCGGCTCCACCCAGAGCAAATACAAAGTTCCCCAGACCGTCACCACACGACAAAGCTCCCCCGGCAAAATCACAAGCTGGTCGGTATCGATTATCGCCGATTTGTCCAAACCCCAGCCCCCGGCATCCAAAACCAATGGGGATCAGAATGCAGCCCAGCAGACTCAGACCGCCGCTGCAGCCGAAAGCTCCCTGCTGCTGTCTGTAGATGACGTCAAAGCCATTGTCCGAACGGCAATCGGTCCCGAGTTGTTAAAAGAAGAAAACCTCACCGTGCGGCACGTTGCCTTTAATCGACCCATGGTCACTGAAATCAATGATGCGACGGGGTTTGATAAATGGGACCGCTATATCGAGATTGCCAGGCAGTCATCCATGGGCGTCCTGGCTCTGTGTGCCCTGCTGGCATTAAAAATCTTCACCAGCGCCGGCAAGAAAGCCGCAGCAGCATCCGCCCAGCAATCCGCAAATGCACTGGGAGCCGGCGCTGCCGGACTGCTGACCGCCGGCAGCGGCGCCGACGCAGCCAACGCCATCCGCCAGCATATCGCCGCCCAACTGCGTCAGAATCCCGAACAGGTCCGTCAATTGTTTGCCAACTGGCTTGCTGAGGATCGGTAAACAGCCATGCTTACGGGAATTCAAAAAGCCGCACTGCTGCTGACGACGCTGGACCCGGCGACCGCAACCGAACTGCTCAAAGGGCAGCCGACCGAGGTAATACAGAAAATCGCCATGGAACTGGCCCAGTTGGATGCCAAAGGACTCAGCGGCTCCGAACAGGCCACCATGATCAGCCGGACCTTCTGCACCGAACTGCAAAATCGCGGAAGCGGTACACTGCATGTTAAAAGTTTTGTCAGCAGCCTTCTGCAAAACAGCTCGGGAAAAGAAAAAGCGTCCGACATCCAGTCTCGTCTTGAAAAAGCAGTGCGTGAAAAAGATCCCTTTATTTATATTTCCAACGCCCCCGCCGAGCAGATTGCCGCCGCCGTGGGAACCGAACCCGCCCAGGCCATCGCTCTGGTCCTGTCGGCTCTTCCTCCCAAACTCAGTACCGACGTTCTGGCCAAGCTGGACGAGAAATTGAGTACTCAGGTGATCTGGCGAATGACCATTCCGCAGGATGTCTCGATTAAAACCCTGCGGCGCATCGGTGAAATTGTATGCAACCGGCTCATGGAAATGAACTCCGAACAGCAGGCGCCGGTCATTAAGGAAAATGCCGGCAAGGAAACACTTCGCAAAGTAGCCCTCGTCTTGAGCGGACTGCAGAAGGATCGCCGCGACAACCTGCTGGGACAAATTCGCAATCGTGATGAAAACACCGCCAACACCGTCAAGGCCCTGATGGTCACCTGGGAAGATATCGTTAAAATCGATGATAAATGTCTGCAGGGCCTCCTGCGGAAAGTGGAGGCTGGGGTGCTGGCCAAAGCCCTGTTCGGCGCTGAGCAGGCCATCACACAGAAAATCCGCTCCAATATTTCAGAACGCCTGTCGCAGATGATTGACGATGAACTGTCGCTGATTGGAGAACCGCGAAAAAAAGATGTGCAGGCCGCACGTGAAGAAGTGGCTAAACCGCTGCGGGAAGCCAATGAAGCCGGCGAACTGCTGTTCATTGAAGAGGAAGAGTAGTCATGGCCGGGAGGGTTTGTCTTCAGCTCGATTCAGCCATCGGTGCTGTCCGTATCCTGGACGCCGGCGCCGCCACTCCGGACAAGGCTGCAGCCGCGGCCGCGGCCAAAGAAACGGCCGCATTGAAAAGCAGGCTGGAATCGCTTGGTCAGGCCCTCCAGCAGGCCGTCCAGACTGTGGAGGCCCACGGACGCAGCCTGTTTGTGTCGCATCGGGAACAGTTGATTCACTTGTCGATTCAGATTGCCTCCCGAATCCTGGCCCGCGATATTGAAAAGGGGCAGTACGAAATCGGCAAGATTCTGACCCAGGCCATCCAGCAGAACGCCTCCGGCCCGGTGCTCGAAATCCGGCTCAACCCGGACGACCTGAAAACCTGTGAGGAACTGATCAAAAACGGTCAGCTTCTGATCGGACAGGAGGTAAAACTAAGCCCGGACTGGTCTGTGGGGCGTGCCGAATGCGTGGTGGAAACCGCCGACGGCACCATGGAATGCACCATACAGGAACATTTGCGCCAAATTGAAACGGCGCTGCATAATGTATCATAAACAATGACTGAAAACAGAAAACAATCGTTTGTGGATTTTGAACCGTTAATACAGGCGGTTCGACAGGCCCCCGTCGGCGCCCGCAAGGGTGCTGTGACCCACGTTTCCGGGCTGACTGTCGAAAGCAGCGGCCCGTCCGTGGGCCTTGGTCAGCTCTGCCGGATACACCTTCAGGGCGGTGCCGTGGTCGAAGCCGAAGTCGTGGCCTTCCGCAAAGGCAACCTGATCCTGCTGCCGCTGGATTCCATCGAAGGCATCCGGCCCGGCGACATGGTCAGTGCCACTGACAAACCCCGTATGGTCTGCGTCGGGCCGCAGTTGATGGGCCGTGTCCTCAACGGCCTGGGTGAACCGATTGACGGCAAAGGCCCGCTCCTCGGCCAGCTCCGTGCGATTCATAACACCAGTCCCGCCCCGCTGCAGCGCGAGATGATTACCACCCCTCTGTCGATGGGCATCCGCGCCATCGACGGCATTCTCACCTGCGGCAAGGGACAGCGCATGGGAGTCTTTGCCGGCAGCGGTGTCGGAAAAAGCGTCCTCCTCGGTGAAATCGCCAATAGCAGCGCCGCCCATGTCAACGTCGTGGCCCTGGTCGGCGAGCGCGGCAGAGAAGTCCGTGAATATCTCGAAAAAGACCTCGGTCCCGAAGGCCTGTCCCGCAGCGTGGTCGTCGTGGCCACCTCGGACTCGGCAGCCATTCAGCGCGTCAAGGCGGGATTTGTCGCCGCCACCATCGCGGAGTATTTCCGCGAACAGGGCAAAGATGTGTTGTTTATGATGGATTCCCTGACACGGTTTGCACAGGCTCAGCGTGAAATCGGCCTTGCCGCGGGAGAACCCCCGGCGACCAAAGGATACTGCCCCAGCGTATTCGCCCTGCTGCCCAAACTGATCGAACGTCTTGGCTGCGGCGAGCGCGGCAGCATCACCGGCATCCTGACGGTACTGGCCGAAGGCGATGATATGAACGACCCCGTTGCCGACAGTGCACGTTCCCTGCTGGACGGCCATATCGTCCTGACCCGGAAACTCGCCGACCGCGGCCACAACCCGGCCATCGATATCCTCCAGAGCGTCAGTCGATTGATGAATACCGTGGTCACCCCGGAACACCGTCAGGCCGCTCAAAAACTTCGTGAAATCTACGCCACCTACATGGATGCCGAAGACCTCATCAGCATCGGAGCCTTTGCTCCCGGCAGCAACCGCCGGGTTGACAGCGCCGTGACCCTGATCGACCGGATACACCAGTTTCTGGTGCAGCCGATTCGCCAGCGAAGCCCCTTTGACCAGACCGTCGAGCGTCTGCGAGCCATTGCCGCGGACTGGGAGCAGATGCTCAGTGAACCGGTTATCAAAACAATGAAACCGGCCGCAACCGGCAGGATGTCTTAAGATGAGAACAGGAGAATCCGCATGAAACGATTTGTATGGCGACTCCAGCGGCTGCTGGACCTGAAAGTGCGACAGCACGAAATGCTGCGGGCCGAACTGGCCGCGCTGAGTGAACAGGCCGCAACCGTACGAGCCCAAATCCTGATGCTCAAGGCCCAGATTCGCGGACGTCTGGCCGAAATGCGGACGCTGGCCGACAACCAGCGACTGGAAAAACAGCAGATGTTTCTGCAGTATGCCCACGTTCTGGATACGCGAATGAAAGCATTATCCGACAAACTGGCATCTCTGGAACAGCAGCGAAGAGAAAAAATAAACCAGCTCCTGGTGATTCGCAAAGAACGAAAAAGCCTCGAAAAACTGCGTGCCAGGGCCGAGGAAGAGTATCGCAAAGAACAAAATCGTCAGGAACAAAGGACGACCGATGAGGCAGGCTGCATCAGTTATGCCAGGACACTGCTCCTGTCCGGCCGGAATGAAGCAGACTCCGGAGCCGTTCAATCACACAGCGACGACGCCCGGAAAACTCCAGCCGAATGCCTCACGGTGCAGATGTCTCGTTAATCGTTGGGAGATCAACCGATATGAAAAAAATACACATTATCTTACTGCTGGCAGCAGGCCTGCTGAGTTTCGGATCGGCCTTTGGAGTCAGTTTCTGGCTCAAAAAGCCACGACCGGTCACCGCCGATCAGGCCGCCGATCAAAACAAAAATACATCCGGCCAGCCCTCCGGCAATTCCTCTGAAAACAGCATCCTCGAAAGCCTGATGGCCCGCTCACAGGCCGCCGACAATCTGGGGATGTCCGAAACGCAATTGAAGAACCTGATTTTCGACATTCGCCAGAAAATGCAGGAATACAACGACAAACAGAAAACCCTTGAACAGGAAAAACAGCAGATTGAAATCACACGGCAGACCCTGCAGGAGGAAATCGAGCAGCTCAACCAGCTCCAGGAAAAGCTGAATCTGACTCTGATTTCCCTCAAAGACAAGGAAAAAGCAATCCAGAACAGCGTCGTGGAAATCGAAACCATCGAACGAACCAATTTCCAGCGCATCGCCAGCACCTATGACAAAATGGACCCGGCCCAGGCGGGTAAGATTCTGGCCACCATGGTCACCAATAACCAGATGCCCGACGCCGTTAAAATTCTGTATTATATGAATGAACGCAGCGCCGGCAAATTGCTCGGCGAAGTCGGAACCAATGCCCCGGAAGTTGCCGCGGCACTGAGTCTGCAGTTAAAACGCATTCGCGAACAAAAATAAGCGAACGCGGGGAGATAACAAAGGTATGGATATCGGAACAATCGTTGGTTTAGTCGTCGGCATCGGACTGATTGCATGGTCCATCCTGATGGGATGCAGCCTGTTGGTCTTCTGGGATTTGCCTTCGGCATTGATTGTCATCGGAGGAATGCTGTGTTCAGTGATTATTCATTTTTCGCTGCCTCAGTTTCTCAGTATTTTTTCAGTCATCAAAAAAACTTTCCTGGTCAAAGTACCCCGGCCCTCCGACATCATCCAGCAAATGGTCAATTTTGCAGCCATCAGCCGACGGGAAGGCGCCCTGGCCCTCGAAGAGCAGATTCGCAAGGTGGATAATACATTCATGGCCAAAGCGCTCCAGATGCTGGTGGACGGACAGGATGAAACCAACATTCGCGATATGCTGGAGCTTGAGATTCAATACCTGCAGGAACGCCATGCCCAGGGAAAAAAGATTCTCGAGTTTATGTCCGCATCCGCACCCGCTTTCGGCATGATTGGAACACTCATCGGTCTGGTCCAGATGCTTCGCAACATGAGTTCCCCCGATTCTATTGGAGCCGGCATGGCAGTCGCCCTCATCACCACCTTCTATGGCGCAATCCTGTCTAACCTGATCTTTACCCCAATGGCTGGAAAACTGGGCATCTACTCCAAAGCAGAAACGCTGGCCATGGAAATGATCGTCGAAGGCATCTGCACCATCAGCAAAGGAGAAAATCCTACGGTTGTGCGTGAAAAGCTCCAGGCGTTCATCTCGCCCGGACGAAGAATGGAAGTCAAGGCAACGGTATAATGGCCAGAGCAAAAAAAACGGTAGAAGACGACGGCGGCGGTGAGGTGCCGGCATGGATGCTCACATTCAGCGATTGCATGACGCTGCTGCTGACTTTTTTTGTGCTGCTGATGAGCTTTGCTTCATTTGACAAAGACACCATCCCGGCCCTCGGAGCGATTTTCTCAAAGGCATTTCCCGGCGTGGGATTGTTCGGCGGTTCCGTCGAAAAATCCATGATGGAAAAAAAACAGTCCCCTAACGCACAGATATCCAGGGAAGGCTCCGAAACCAGAACGCTTGCCGAAGCGATGAATTCCAATTTCATGAAAGAAAAAAAACCGCTGGATTTCAGGAACCTGAAAGTCTTTACGATCGAATCCGAAAAGATATTCTGGGGAAACGGTTTCGCATTAACCGACTCAGGGAAGGACATCCTCAATGCGTTAGAAAAATTCTTTATGAATACTCCCGGACGCATCGTGATCAGCGAAAACGGCCCTGACAAGAATGTCAAACTCGGCCTGGATCGAGCGATCATGGTCATGGATTATTTATCGGCAGGAGGCATTGATAAAAAGCGAATGAGTATCAGCTTTTCGCCGACTACAAAAGACCCCGTACAGGTCCGTCAGCTTGAAATCACGCTTCTGGAAAGGAGCGTGTACGAATAATGAGCAGGAAAAGAGCCGAAGAAAAAGCACCAGGCACGCCGGCCTGGATTGTCACCTTTTCAGATATGATAACGCTTCTGTTGACCTTTTTTGTAATGCTGCAAAGTATGGCTACTGTCCAGATAGCAGAGCATAAGTTTGAAGCCGGACAGGCAGCACTAAAACGCACCTTCGACGGTCTGGGAATTTCAGGGGATGAACCCTCCCAAAATGATGGTACCAAATTCGAACATCCAAAACCCGAATATGCCGCCGAAGAAGGCAAAGACGAACCACAGAATCGCTCCCTGGACGCCCATACCGAGATGATGCGGCGAGTGCTGATGGATATCGAGAAAATGGCAAAGATTACGCCAAGCCCAATCTCCGGCATGAACAGAACGTTCCTGCCGACTGATATCCACTTTACACCGGGACAAATCACTCTCAACTCCCAGGCCGAAACTTTTCTCAACAAGTATTGCCAGCAGCTTATCACCAACCTGACCGGACAGGAAGTAACTCTGTATGTCCTTGGCATTGCCGCAGGCGAAAAAGGCGAAAAACGGCAATGGACTATGTCCGCCCAACGGGCCCAGGCCGTTGCGGATTTCATTCGCTCAAAACAACCTGAAAATACCAATTGGTCGATTTATAGCTGGGGGGCCGGCCCTGGCGGCGACTGGGTGGGCCAAAAAGGCATGGTCAGCTCCGAAACCGAAATCATGATTGCGGTCCTGACACAAAAAAACTGATTCCTCTTGCTCTTTATTATATACTGGATTTATCGCCATCTATCCATAACACCGTAATTTGAACATTACAGGTGTCTGATTTTATTGCGCAAATAAAATTCAAGTCTTACTTTTCATCATAAAATCAAGTTTTGACATCAAGGCACAATTTTTGCACATCCATATACCAAGATATAGTTTATCTGATCAGGAATGGAATTATGGCAAAAAAACGTCTGATATGTCTGGGCCTGCTGCTGGTCTTAAGCATCGTGGGACAGGTCATATTGCGCCCTGCCCTCGGTGAAGCCAAAGCCTTGCCGCCGGAGGACAGTCAGCAAACGGTGGTGGATCAATGGCATCTCAAAGACGACTCAGTCGGCGGCGGCTACAGCAGCGGCAGATTAATGGTACAATTCTTCCTCATGCTGCTGTTCGTGGCTCTGATTGGTGCTGGGGCGTGGTTTTTGCTCAAAAAAATGAATAATCCGTGGCTCAGAGGAAAAGGAGGCCATTTGGCGGTCATTGAAACACTCCCGTTGGGCGCCAGACGCTCAATCCATCTCATTCAGGCAGGCAATAAGCAGCTCTTAATCAGCAACAGCCCTGAAGGCATTCGCCTCCTGACCGATATGACCGGAGCCGTTGCTTCATTACCGCATGAGGACCAATAAATGAAGCTTATCCCACGAATTGTTCTGTTCTGTCTGTATCTGGCCCTGCCTGTCCTGGCTTATGCGGCCGCGGAACCCTCCATCCCGGCCCCGACCGCACCCAATACCCTGCCCCAGATTCCAGACATTGTGGATTTAATCGATAAGGCAACCACAGATAATCAGGAAAAGCCCGCCGAATGGAGTACGCCGGTCAAACTGGTCGCCATTTTCACCCTGCTGGCCCTGATCCCCAGCCTGCTGGCAATGATGACCTCGTTTACCCGAATTGTCATCGTGCTGGGCTTTGTCCGTCGGGCACTCGGAACCCAGAATATTCCTCCCAACACCGTCGTCATGGGCCTGGCCCTGTTTCTGACCCTGTTTACCATGGCCCCGACCCTGGTCAAAATGAACGAACAGGCTATCCAGCCCTATCTGAAAGGGCAATTGGATTTCGAAAGCACCGCCGGCGTATCCTCCTCGATTATCAAGGAATTCATGCTCCGTCAGACCCGCAAAAGCGATCTGGCTCTGTTTGTCAATATGGCCAGGGTCGCCCCGCCTTCCAATCCCGCAGACCTCGGGCTGCATATCATCACGCCCGCATTTGTAATCAGCGAGTTCCGGACATCCTTTGAAATCGGATGCCTGCTGTTTATTCCCTTCCTGCTGCTGGACCTGGTCATCGCCAGTATCCTGCTCAGTGCAGGTATGATGATGCTTCCCCCGGCCATGATTTCCCTGCCGCTGAAACTGATCCTGTTCATCCTCGTGGATGGATGGGGAATTCTGGCACAGGGACTGAGTTTGAGTTTCAGATAAGGATGACACAATGACTATTGACTCCATTTTGTATCTGTCCCGACACACCATGGAAACCGCCCTGCTGATTTCGGCACCGATTCTGCTGGCGTGCATGATCTCCGGCATCATCATCTCTCTGTTTCAGACCGTCACGTCCATCCGTGATATGACCCTGACGATGGCGCCCAAACTCATCGCTGCCGGCATTACCGCCCTGCTGTTCGGCAATTGGATGCTGCAGGTACTGATGCGATTTACCACAGAAATCTTCAATCAAATCCAGACCTATGGCCAGTAATCGATGGACACTTTTATCACCGGCAAAATACTGGGGTTTATATTGATTACCACACGAGTCGGCGCGTTTTTCACCGCCTCGCCGGTGTTTAACTGGGCCTCCGTCCCCCCGCAGACCAAAACCGCCGTCGCCGTCCTGCTGGCAATTTTCTTTGCCGGCATCAGTCCCATGCCGCAGCTTTCCGCAGCTCCGGATGTCCTCCAGATTATCATCTGGACCGCTTCCGAGGCCGTGTATGGACTGGCTCTCGGACTGGTCGCCTATGCCCTTTTCGGCGTGGTCCGAAACGCAGCCCGTATCGGCGAACAGCAAATGGGCCTCAATGTCGCCAGTGAAATGGACCCGCTGACCGATGAACAGGAAAACGCCCTGGCCATCCTGATCGAAATCTTTTTTATCCTGCTGCTGTTTGCCTCCAACGGACATCACATCCTGCTCAAAATCATCGCCCGCAGCTATGACCGGTTCGGCATCGCCCAGATACCCGACATCGGCAAACTGATGGAAAGCATCCTGCTGTCAGGCTCGGCCATGCTGATGCTGTCGCTGCAGATGTCGGCCCCGGTTCTGGCCATCTTCCTGCTGCTGATGGTGGTTCTGGCCATCATGGCCCGTGTCGCTCCGGAATCCAATATCCTGTTTCTCAGTCTGCCGGTACGGGTCGGGCTGGGATTGCTCATTTATGGCATCCTGATGCCGTTTGCCAACGAATACCTCAAGCAATTTGTCCTCTGGCTGGACAAATTACTGGTCATTTAATATATAACCGCAGGGACGAATGGCCGATACTAATAAAACTCATCTTCCAACCGCGCGACGCCTGCAAAAAGCCCGTGAAGAGGGGCAGGTCACCCAGAGCGCCGAGATGGTATCCGCCGTGACACTCGTGACCCTGCTGGCGGTCTGTGCCCTCCTGGGGCCATGGTTTATCTCCTGGGGCAAAAACGAACTCGTCGAAGGCCTGAGCTGCAGGGCGGAAATGATGGAAAACAGCCAGGTTTTTATCGCGTTCATCAACTCCAAAATCATCGGCAGCATGCTGGTGATGACCCCGTTTCTGCTGGCACTGGCGGCCTGCGGCATCGGCGCCAGCATCATGGTCAGCGGTCTGAATTACGCCCCCAAAAGCCTGGTCTGGAAAACCAATGAACTCAACCCGGTCAATGGCCTCAAGCAATTATTCTCGCCGGAATCACTGGTTAAACTCCTGTTGTCCATCGTCAAACTGGTGTTCATCGGATTTCTGGTCTATCTGTATCTCCGCAAAAAAATCACCTTCCTGGCGACGCTGCAATGGGTCGATGTCAATGACGTGCTGTCATCCATCGGCGGTGTCGTTCTCGGGGCGGTCATACGCATCTGCATCGGCCTGCTGGTTATCGGGGCGATTGACTGGTTCTATCGCCACTGGAAATACATCGAAAAGCTGAAAATGAGCCGTCAGGAAGTCAAGGAAGAAAACCGCGACAGTGACGGACCGCCGGAAGTCAAATCCAAGCTGCGCCGCAAACAATATGAACTCGGTATGCGGCGGATGCTCAAAAAAGTTCCCCAGGCCAGCGTCGTCCTGGTCAACCCGACCCACGTGGCCGTTGCCCTGTATTACGAATCCGGCAAGACCTCCGCCCCCATCGTCGTCGCCAAAGGCGGTGACCACATGTGCGAAAAAATCAAGGAAATCGCCCGTTCCTATGGCGTTCCCATCATTCGCCGGCCCGCCCTGGCCCGTGAAATCTATGCCACCGTCAAGCTGGACCAGCCGATTCCCGAAAAACTCTTCACTGCGGTTGCAGAGGTGCTGGCCGTGATTTATCGTCTCAAACACGCTTATTCCAAATAACGCTTGAACAAACCTGCCCAGAGACGCTATACTGCCTGTGTTATCAGAACGAAAGCGGCGGATGAGAAGACGACAAACAGAATCTAATTTACCGGAAGCAATCCATTACCGGCTGGATGCAGTATTTGCAGCAGCCGCCCTGACGGTATTGGCCGGGCTGCTGATCCCCATGCCCCTGCTGATTATGGACATTGTCTGGGTATTCAGTGTGTTTCTGGCCGCCGCAGTTGTTGCCGTGTGCCTGGCGGCGGCAAATTGCCAGGAACTGGGGGGCTTTGGCTTTCTGGTCGGTGTCATGAATCTCCTGCGGATTTGCCTGATTGCCATGACCGTCCGGAAAATCCTCCTCGAACAGACCGCAGGTATAGTCGTCGGTTTGATCGGCAGGGTCGTCCTTGGCACCGGAATCATTACCGCAGCCATTCTGGCCGTATTGGTTGTCCTGCTCAGTTTCTGGATGATTCTGTTATTCGCCCGGCAAATCCGACGCTCGGTGCGCAGGTATTCCCAGGAAATTCTCCCCGTCAAGCGAGCCGGCCTCCAGGCCGACCTGAGCCTCAACGTCATCTCCCGGGAACAGGCCAAGTCCGTTCTCGATAAAATCAAGACCGAGATGCGGTTCTTCGGGTCGATGGGGTCCATCGCTGTCCTGATGCAGTGCGAAGCCGCCGCCGCCGTGGTGATGACTCTTCTGGCACTCGGAATCAAAGTCTTCAGCGACGCCCTTGCAGGCGGCTACAACGTCCAATTGCTGGAAATGGTCGCATCCCAGGCGGCGGGACTGGCCATCATTTCCATGCTTCCGGCCGTCGCCTCAGCCTGGGGCTGCGCTGGGCTGCTGCGTAAAGAAGCCCTGTGCCTCAAAAAAGACCAGACCGAGCAGGACCAAGATGGACATAATATCGCCCTGCCGGGAACGGATGAGCAGGCGGAACGAACCGAGCTGCTGAATCCGGACTTTATAGAACAGGCCCGCAACGCCCCTCCGCTGCGTGAAAACATTGTCGATTTTGAACCCGCCCCCCCTCCGGTTGTCTTAAAGACCATCGATTGCCCGGTGCATCGTTTGACCTGGACCGATTCCCGGGATTACTATCGGCAGTTGACCAACCTGGCCGCCGAACGGAAGCCTGCCCCCCAGCAGGCCATCCTGCTGAGCAGTCTGCCGCAAACGAGTTTGGGTGTGCAGGCCGCGGTCAATACCGCCATTGGTCTGGCCGGCATGAATTTCAGGGTCCTTCTGATTGATGCCCAGCCCAAACGCAGGGCCGCGGCAAAAGCGTTCGATCTGGACGAGGCCAAAACCGTCATCAGCCCCCAGCCCACCTGCATTGACAAAATCAGTGTCTTTACCGCCGGCGATATGGAAAGTCAGGCCGCCCGCCGCATTGATACCGCCCTGCAGGAACTGACGGGACAATATGATATATTTCTGATTTATGGCCCCCAGATGATTGAAATCATGGCAGACAAAATCGGTGCCCGGCTGCACACCCTGCTGCTCGGTGATTTTTCAGGCACCACAGTGGCTATCCCCGAAAACGCCGCCAAACTGGCCTCCGTAATCGCCATCCCCGCCCCCCAATAATCCTGCGCAGCAGCCCCCCCTGACTGCACGAATCCTCAAATCCTCTTACATGGAATTAATGCCGGAGAACTGCGATTGAATCTGATTGAGCATTTTCTCGAGCCGGGCATATTTCTGCTTCAGCCGTGTTTCATAAGTTTCAAGGCGGTCCTGCTCCTTGGTAATCCGATCTTCCTGTGAGGTAATCTGGCTTTTAATGCTATTGAGCGCCAGCGGAACGCGTCCGCCGGTTTTCAGCGATGTATCCACTGTTTCATACATCGCCCCGGCAAATCCCTGCTTGATCTGAACGGTGGCATTCAGTGTGCCGGTCTTGCTGGTATCAACGGTTAAATTCAGGTCAAACTCCGGATACAGCGGATTTTTGCTGCCGTCCAGCTCGGAACTGCCGCTGATATTTTTGCCGCTGACTTTCATCGCGCGGGCTTTGGCCCAGCTTTCCGTCGTCAGCTTAATCAGCGCCGAGGTAATATTACCCGAGGCATCCACTTCGACCTTCACATCATACGAGCCTGCAGAGGTGTATTTGCTGGACGCATAGAAAGAGACATACGCGGCATCGACCCCCGTGGAAAGACCTGTCTTCTGGGCACCAAACAGCGACAGCACACCCATATAGTCTTCCACGATGGCCTTATCGAACACCTCTGTATCCAGCTCCAGCGTTCCGTCGGCGTCAACTTTGAGGCCAATATCTTCGGGCCGGGTAAACGAATCCGATGAGCCAAAGCCCGTTGCAACCGAACGCAGAGGATTTTTAACGAGGGCCAGAATACTGCTTAAGCTGTAGTCCGAGGACAAGATCCCCGATGTTTTGGTCTCGGTATTATACGTCGTCTTTTCCTTGAAATAGGTCGCCAGCTCATTGTATTTGTCAACCATCGATGTGATTTTCTTCTTGAGCTCCTCGGTGTTCCGCGTCAGGTTCACTTCCACGGTAGTATATTCGGTCGAACTGTCGGACCGGGTGGTATCATGCAGCTTCAGCGTCACCCCGGCAATCACATTATCAATCGTGTTGGAACTGCGGCTGATCCATTTTTCCTCGATCAGTTCGCCGGTTTCCACATCCACCACATCCGGCGGATAATCATCCACTTTAATCAGGGCGTTCTTGGCCGACTGAGTCTCGGTAAAAGTCCCCGCCGCCAGCGACGCAATATTGGCTGTTTTGCTGCCGCCCTGGGTGGCCTGCGAGAGCGTCGGCAGGGTCAGTGACGCCGACGAACCGGTTCCCGCCTCAAAGGCCAGACTGACCTGCAATTGACTGGTGCCGCTGGACTTGTCCGTCACTTTGAGCTGGCCGTCCTTATACGTTACATCAACAGTATTGCCGAATGCGGTTTCCATTTCACGGACAAGGTCCTCGATGGTCGTGTATTGGGTGACATTGAATGTATAATTGACCGCCGTTCCGTCGTGCCTTTTTCCGCTGACACGAATCTTATCGGCAGTCGTACCGCTTTCGATAGTCCCGGAGAACCCATCGAGATTTTTGAGCCGAGTGCTGATGTCCGCATTATTGCCGCCCTTTTTCAGCGTAGTCTGGGCGGTGTGCACCTCGGTATTGCTGGAATTAACGGTAATCTGATAATCTTCACCGCTGCTGTTGCCCGACAACACCATGTGCCACTCCTTGCCGTCACCGTTGTCGTATTTGAGCAGGCTGGCCGTCACGCCGGGATTCTCGGGGTCGTTATTAATCAGCTTAACCAGGTCCTGAAGCGTCGTGGTGTCGGTCGTCTGGATAACCCGTTCACTGTTATTGTACGAGTAAATGAAATTGCCTTCGCCCACATACGAGGTCGCATATCGGAATCCGCTGTGCACCCAGCGTTCGGATGTCGCCAATTGTTTGATCTTGATCGAATGGTTGCCTTCGGACGCACTGGAGGTCGCTTCGGCTGTCACCACATCGCTGTCGCTGGTGGTCGTATTAAAAGCCTTCATCTTGCTTGTATCGGAAATATTGTAAATAGTGGACTTGAAGGCACTCAGCTTGCTTTGAAGGTCCGTAATCGCCGTTTGCTTTTCCTGAAATTTGGACAGCTTGCTCTGATATTTTGTCAGACGCTGACTTTCCACCTTCATCAACTGCTGGATGATGGACGAGGTGTCAATCCCCGTCGATAGTCCTGATAAACTGATATTTGCCATACATTGAACTCCCGTCTTATCACATCTGCACAAGGCGACATTGCCCGCCTTGTTTTTCATCTATCTTCTGTTTATTCCATTACTTATATTATCGTCAATCCGGCCGGTCTCTAAACCAGTTTGAGCCTCTACACCGTCACTGGGGCCATACATTGTGATTTTCGCTGGCGACATTCATTGATTTTCCGTATAACATCCGGATTATCGGGCGATAACTCCAGACAGCGTTCCAATTGTTCAATCGCAAAATCGATCGCTGTTTCGACATAAAAACCGGGCGTATGATTCTGCATATAATTTCTCCCGATTGCCTGGAATACATGAGCCGACAAATAACGTCCCTGAAACTCTCTGTGCGTGGGAGCAAGGCCATTCCAGTTGGCATCCGGAAAGAGTTGTTCCCAGGAGAAGGTCTCAATAAACTGTCGGATGACACCGAAGTGTATTTGGGCCTTTGTGCGGGTGTGATTCCTCGACAGGCTGTCGGTCCGTACGCACCGGATATAGAAATCGCCTGTCAGATGCCTGGCAATCAGCCCCTGTGCGGCAAACCGACGCATCATGTCATAGTCCTCGGCCACGCGCAGGGATTCGTCATACATGCCTATTCTGTCGAATACGCTGCGTCGAATGCACGTCCGGAACGGGATGAACGGGAAGCCACCCTGGAATAATCCGCTGATAAGCTCAGTCTGGTCGGACACCTCTTTCCGCCGGATGACGCGCAGCGATCGGCCGGCCTGATCGACCAGATGGTCGTCGCAGTAAATCAGGTCCGCTTCCGGATGGCGCTCAAATGCCGCAACATGCCGGGCAATAAACTCCGACTTCATCCGGTCATCATCATCCAGCGGCACAATGAATTGCCCGACGGAATGACGTATGGCGGCATTGCGAGTCGCTGCCAGCCCGGCATTGGCCTGTGAAAAACAGCGAATCCGGCTGTCGCGATAGGTATGGATGACGTGTTCGGTCTGATCCGTCGAACCATCATTGACGATAATCAATTCAAAATCCGGATACGTCTGGGCCAGCACACTTTGTATCGCAGCATCGATATACGCGGCGGAATTATAGGCCGGCATAATCACCGACACCAGCGGCCTCCGGCTCCGGGAAGCCGTCAAAGCCGGGACTTGTTTACTTTCCGTTGTCTGTGCCTCCCGATACAACGAATCAAACTGTTTGAGCTGTTGGGCATCCAGAACACAATTCGGATTGCTTTTAAGCTGCTCCAGCATTCGTCGAACCATATCATTCTGTCCACGCTCTTGATGGTATTGAGCCAGTTTCAGCGCAGCCGTCACATAACAGTGAATAATTTCAGACACCTTGCCGCGTTCCGCAGGGCTTAATACCCCGGATTCGATCTTTCGCATAAACGGCACCGCCAGCACCTGCTGGTAGTATCTCGCCCCCTGCTCGATATTGCCCGCATCCCATTCACAGTTGGCCAGGACGTATAATTCTCCCAGCCGGTCGGGCTTAAGCCGATAGGCCAGCCGTGCCCACTGCAGCGCAATGGCCCGGTGCTTTCCGGCAAAAAACTGGACAATCTGCCCGGCCTGGTCCGGGTCAGACTGGCCGGAGGCATCGTCGGCCCAGAAGCATCGTTCCGCAAACGCGACAAAACCCCAGTATTTTCCGGGACAGGACCGCCTCCAGTAAAGCTGGTCAGTGGCTAACTGCCGCAGGACATAATCCGTCGTCATCGGCACATCCGCACGCCAGGTGCCCGCAAGTTCGGGCACATATAGAATTGAACCAAAGTCCGTGTCGGCCCCGTCATAAATCGCCCAGCTCAGCGACAGCATCTCGCGCCCCCAGAGCCCTTCGTCCAGCCCACCGGCCCGCTCAAAGACGTCCCGTTTCACAGCGCAAAGCATATCCTGATCCAGACAGCAGAACAGCTTCCTGTCGCCATAGTCCAGATTGGTATTCCAGCCGCCCGACGCCGACACAATCCGGCCGCTGACAGCACCGATGGCGGGCGTATTCAGGGCCTCCTGCACCGTCGCAATACAATCGGTCCTGACGGCAATGTGCCAGCGGACAAACAATAGTATCTCGCCCCGGGCAAACGAAACCGCCCGGTTTTTGACGGCCGCACCGACAGCATCTTGCTCAAAATTGAGAACCGCCGCACGCAGCGGCAGGGTCTGGTCGGCAAAATCCGCTTTGGAATTGCCCGCAGTCAGGATCAGCAGCTCAAAGTTCTGTTGGGTCTGGGCAGTCCATTCCGCAAGGACAGCCTCCAAATCCACCGTACCCCGTCGGCAATCCAGAATGACCGACACCTTGGGCGCCGCAGCATGCCGATTATCATAAAGCACCTCAACCTTGACAGGAGACTCAGGCCTGTCCGTAAAGACAAATCGATCCACGATTTCACGACGCTGCACGCCGCCCGGCCGGTTGTCGGCCTGTGTTAAATAGCGGCTTAAAAACTCTCCGGCCTGAACCGTCTCGTGGTCCGCGTACTCCTGCTGCAGCGACAAACGGGCCAATGCATCTTCCCCGGCTATAAACTGGCACAACCCCCGCAGCAGATTCAAGCCCTGAAGCTGCTTTTCCACCCCATTGCAGACATCGCAGAGTGAGTTCAGAGAAATCAGGCAATCCGAATAATACTGGGCCGAATACTCTCCCACGGCCTTGGACAGCAGACCGGCAATCATCTGCTGAGTCACTGCTCCGGATTCCCATTGCTCAAACAGATGCCCGAACCGCGGGATAAAATCATTGCAGTTGCAGTTGCGGATGGCCTGACCGACATCAAAACCGGGATTTTCCCGCGCTTTCTGAGCGATCTCCATCAGCTTCTGCTGACCATAACGCGACAGCACTTTGCGGCGTCCGTTGGGATGATTCAGCAGAATCGTCCCGGTCTGGGATTTCTTGTGTTCCCGCTTATAGGTCAGCATTTCCGGAAGATTCTTAAACCGCACTGTCCCGGTCAGAATCCCGTACATCGCCGCCTTGGCCAGCCAGAAAGTGTCCGACCCCCATGGCTGGCAATCATACAGCCCCACCTGCTCAAACAGGGTCTTGCGAATAATCGCCGAGGCATGCCAGCAGACATAGAAGCTGCGCTGATAGCCTTTGACAATCTCGTCATGACTGACCTGCAGGCGAATCCGGTCGCAATACTCCGGCCCGCGGAAGGCATCGATAAACCGCCCGAAGAACGACCCCACCACCCCCAGTGAATCGTCCCGAAGGATTTCCTCCAGCAGCATCTCCAGCTTTTGCGGGGCAAGGATATCGTCGGCATCCTGGATGGAAATAAACGGTGCCCGGGCATGCTCGATGGCAAAGTTGCGGCGAACATAGGGGCCTTCACTCTTGTCAAAGAAAAACAGGCGAAAACGCTTATCCAGTTGCGCATACCGCTGCAGAATTTCACGCGAGCCGTCGGTGCTGCCGTCATCCACAATCAGCGTTTCCCATTCTTTGAGCGTCTGGGCACGAATCCCGTCCAGACACTGCGGCAGGTACTCTGCCATATTTTGACAGGCAATCACGACTGTCACCTTCGGTGACGGCACCGTACCGACCGTGTGAAGATTATCCTGATAACAAAGGCTATGCCAGCATTTGGCATCCGCCGAAGCCGGCGGCTGCATGGACAAGGCATTTCCTTCGGTCAGAGGCAGCATTTCCAGTTGAGAACGAATATCAGAGATACTCTGGTCGTATTTATATAAGAGATAATCCTGATTGATGTCCTGCTGTCTGCGTTTTCGACGGGTCTTGCCGCCATCGCCATAGTCATGATAAATCACGGTCTCGGGCCAGTACATGACCACATTCTGACGACCAAAGGCATGAATCATCCGCCAGGTGATATCCGTTCCCTCATGGCCGAACAGCAGCGGGTCCTGTCCGCCGACCGCCCGCCAGGCCCACAGCAGAAACGCCGAGTTGCCCTCCTGATTGCACAGCGTCGGGAAAGGCTTGTCACCGCGGTCGCAGATGGCAATATGCTTATTGGACACGGATGTTTTCGGCAGTGTCCGGCCGCGAAGCCCAAGCACTTGATAGGTCTGGAAGGCCTGACGCACGGAAGCTGTATAATCGGCCTCCACGAGGGCATCGTCATCAACAAAGACCGCAATCTTGCCGCGTGCAAACCAGGCGCCGATGTTGCGGCCCTCGCTAAGATTGAAATTGATCGGACAGGGAATGATGCAATCGGCTTTGTCTGTAATGCCGGCAATATCCGTCCCCCCATTATCCACCACAATCGTCTCAAAATCACGGTCGGTCTGCCGCCGGAAGCAATCCAGCAGTTTGGCCACATCGTCGGACCGCTGATACGTCACAATAATCACCGACATCAGCGGACTGCCGGAGGGATGACGCCGGTCAATCCGCGGCAGATGGTCGTAATTCATCACCGCCTGATACTGTGCCATCACCCTGCGGGCCGTCAGCATATTGCCGGCGGCAAAGGCCCTCTGGGCCTTCTGAAACAACTTTATGGCCCCGGCCAGCAGATGCTCCTGCCCGGACTCAGGAATCGACCGGGCGTCCTCCACGGGGTGAAACGGCCTGCGAATTACACGGCCTCGCGATTCCCGATAGAGCTGCTTAATCCACTGGTCTTCCTGGTCCCGCGTACCGGCGGAACGCTCCAGGCTGGACGGATTATAATAGTACAATCCCAGCGGCTCCGGAATCAGCATCATTGGATGCGTCTGCGAGACCCGCAGGAAAAATTCGTAATCGCCGGCAACTTTCAACGCCGGGTCAAACCAGCCGTATTCATCATGCAGACTCCGCCGCCACATCGGGAACGGCCCCATGAAATTGCCCTTGAGCAGATTGTCATGCGAATACGCCGGATGCCACATCTCGACCTTAACTACGGTTTTAGTCTGCCAGGTCTGGTTGGGGGTGTGCGTCACACAAAAATAGGAATACACGCCCGCTGTATCCGGATTCTGCTCCAGGGCGGTCGCCTGCTTTTCCATCATATCCGGAGCATGGCGATCATCCGTATTGGCGTTGGTGATAAAGCGACCGCGCGCTGCACGAATCCCCCGATTCCATGCGGCATAAATCGTTTCCCGCTCGGCCGTTTTGATATACTGAATATGCCGATAGCGAGCCTGATACTCTTTGACAATTGCTTCTTCATTTTCTTCGGAACCGCTGTTGACCACGACAATTTCGAGCTGCCCTTTCTGATACAGGGTTTGCTCGACCAGGTCCTGCAGACAGCCGCGAATAAAGGCCTCGGAATTATACGTCGAGACAATCGCCGAGACCAGATAGCCCGCTGGAGCATCGACCGATGTGACCACAGGCGGTACAGCAAGCAGCGTCTTCAATTCATCCTGAAGAATGGGGGGCGGTGCGGGCAGCAGGCGCTTGTCGATGGAGGCGTTATATTGCTCAATCTCGCGGTTGACAATCGACTCCGCTTCGGCAAGATACCGTTCCATATCGGTTTGTGTCTTCTGGCCATCGTGATGACGGAATGCCCCCAGCAGAACATCGACACTGGTAAGCTGCGTCAGTCGGAAAAACCGCGCCCACAGCTCCATATCGCCGGCCAGACGGTACTGTAAATCCAGGCAGCCCCCCGCCTTGTCCCACAGGCTTCGGGTCCAGAAAGTCCCTTCCTGCTGAATAAAGGGATTGCGGTACTGACGCCGCAGGTATTTTTCCCGCGACCACAGCGGCAGACTCTTCCACTGGTGCCGCATCCGGCCCTGGCTGTCGATACTGTTGGGCCGCCCCATAATCCACTGCACTTCGGGCCGGGCGGTAAAAATCGCCGCCGCACACTGTAAGGACCCGGGATGCAGGATATCATCGGAATTCAGCCAGGTCATAATCTGGCCTGTGGAGCGTCTGAAGCCCTCCTGAACAGCCTGATACTGCCCGCCGTCGGGCCTGCTCTGCCAATAAGCAAGATGCTGTTCATATTTTTTGATAATCTCAACGGAGCCGTCCGTACTGCCGCCGTCCATGATGATGTATTCAAGATTCGGATAATTCTGGCTGAGCACCGACTGAATGCAGGCTTCCAGATAAGCCGCCTGATTATAAGAAGGGGTCACAACCGTTATTTTCGGATAGGAATCGACCGTACGACTGCATGCACAGGCCACTGGCCGGCACTTGCGGCAAACCGCATGAGACAATCGCTCCAGCAGCGGCCGGGATGTTTGATTGAGGTCCAGATGCTCGGCAAAAAAAGCCTGACCATTGCGCCCCCACCGGGCTAATTCCGTCGTCTGCGGCACCGCTATCGGCATCGGGCCGGAATGCACCTGCCCCAGATGGTACTGACGCACACAGTCGCTGATCTGACCCAGTTCATTAATCAGAACCGGCAGCCCATGCTGTAAATACGTCGAAATCTTTCCGGAAGCCATCCCGATATGGGCGATGTTATTGCCCTGCCATTTATTGCCCTTGACGGGCTTATACATGGCAACGCCTATATCGGCACTATTGAGCAGAGTATGCATCTGGTCGGTACTGTCCACCGGTTCAGTGGAAAAAACCACTTTGCGGGTATTCAGATACTTTTGATAATACGACCGCATTGTCGTATCCAGACCATAGCGATTGTGAATCACCAGGACCCAGTCGTCGGGCCAGGCTGCGGCGCTTTGAATCAGCTCATCAATCATGCAATAGGCTTCGACACTGCCGCAATAGATGGCTATTTTTTTGCTCGGGTCAATACCGAGTTTCTGATGCAGGGCACAGGACTTCTGCCTGGGTACGATGCCGCGTCCGGCTACCGGGATATAAATCATCTTGTCCGTCGGTATCTGGTTTTCCCGGCTCAAACAGCCGCCCCGCACCGGGTCCTGGCAGACGGCAAAGGCGATATCCCGACAGGCCGCAATCTCAGGCTCTTTGTAATCGGCACCGGCTTCCTCGGCAAAGAATATCTCATACGAAATCAGGCCATAGGGGATATTGCGAAAATGGGCAATGATGGAGGCCTCAATGATAGCACGGTCCACTCCAAAGATAAAGTCATACGACTCTACCGCTCCAACCGCTGCGGCAATCTCCTGTGCCGTTGACATCGGCTTGCCTGCCAGCAGCACCAGCTCCCCGGCCACGTTGGCCTGTTTATTATCGACCAGCAGCAGGCGGGCGTTGGAATGCGGGCTTTTTTGTGCAATCCCTTTACGGCGAGGACTGGCAATATCAACCTGGTACCCCTGCTCACACAAAATCTCAACCAGCCCTGACAAATTCGGATTGTTATTGATATTGCCTTCAGAGTGAATCATCAGGATTCTGCCGGTTTGCAGCGAATGTTCTGTTGTTGGGGTCGCTTTGAGCCATTTTGCTTTAAAGCGGGCAATCTCATCTTCGGTATAAAAATGTCGCATGAGCCTGCTCTGATAAATCAGCCCAAGAACCGACTCCGGCACACGGAATTGCTGCTTGATTTGCTGATAGATTTCTCTGCTTTGCTTGTACGAACCTTCGTTATCAATGACTAATTGCGGCACCGACACGCCAAGAAAATCCCGGAACGCAGCCTGGTACACCCGCGACAGGTCTTCCAGGCGAATACACAGGATATCCGCCCGAGCTGTCGAATAAATCTGATAGCCGCGTTGTGCATCAAACGGCACAGAGAAGATATCAAAGCCGAAAACGTCTTTGAGTTCCTTGTCAAACCAGGTGCTGGCGTTATCGTCAGCGGCATTGAAGGATGCAAACGAGTTCTCCAGATACCCCTTTGCCAGCCGGAATGTCTTTTCTGGAGAGCTTTCCTCTACAGCATCTGGCAGCAGGACCTCCATATTCTCAAACAGATTCGACAGTTCCCTGCCCGCCCAGTCCCACACGAGGGTAATCACCTTGCACCGCAATGTCGGGTTATTGTCCAGAAATTCACGAATCTTGCGGCTGTGGTCCAGACGGCGAGGCTGCCCGCAGGCGGCATAGTACCGTTCGACCTCCTCAATCCCTGACCAGGACAGAAAATGAGCATGATAGATACGATTGGGCAGCCCCAGTTGCTTCAAGGTCGCTTCCACCGTCTTGGAACCCACTTTGCCCATCTGATAAATCAGGATGGGACTGACATTATTCTCATTCATTCTATATCTGTCCTGTCCACTATATACATATAAATAAAATGACCCGACATAGAATGAGCAAATCCTATACCATGAAACCAGCCCAGCACCTCGCCATTTAATACGTATATCTTTTATTAACAATGTTTTACAACTTTTGTACTAATATTATGAAACACCTGTATTCGGCATCAGCACAGGCAATTTCATCCCCATCCAGCGGATTTTATTTCTCCCTCGCTGTCCTGCGTCTAAAACCTATACAAACCCCATTCTACCAGCAGTGAAAATAGGCAATTTCGCCCCTTTCCCAAACCATAAGCCCCTTGTTTTAACTGGCGATTTCAGGATTTATCTGCCCGTCCGATTAAGAGCTTGAAAACCCCTGCCGCCGGGGATATAGTACGCGATAGAATATGCCCTGAAACTCTGCCGGAACGCCCCCAGCGGCCCAAACACAAGGAAACAGACGATGACAAGACCATGGTTATGTATAATGTTTGTTTTGAGCGGACTCTTTTTACCTCTCTGTCTGGCCAATCCCCCTGCTCCTTCGGTCACAACGCCCCCGGCCGAACTGAATCTGGACCCTTTTTATGCCAAGTACCTCAACTGTGACGGCATTACGGTCATCAGTTCCAAAGCGGTGGAGGACCAGGCCTTTTACCAGCTCAAATTCCTGCTGGACAAAATGCTCGAAAACCGCCCCGATGTGCGGGAAGCCCTGTCCAAAAACGGCAACCGCTTCATCATCATCGGCCACAATGAACAGGTCACGGATATTCCCGACTATGCGGATATGAAACCCAAAGCATTCTGGAATGAGCGGGCCCGCGGCTTTGGCGGGCGTACGACCAGCGTCGGTGAAGAAAACCTCTTGTCCCTGCCTGAAGACCGTTACGAAGACGAAAGCATCTTCATTCACGAACTGGCCCATTCGATTCACTTTGTCCTGCGGCGGCTGGAACCGGACTTCCAGAAAACACTGGATGCCCTGTACAACAAGGCCATGGCTAACGGTCTCTATAAATATGATTATGCCTCAACCGACTCCGGGGAATACTGGGCCGAGGCGGTACAGGGCTTTTTCGATGCTAACCGTGCAAACAACTGGAATCACAACAACGTCAACACCCGCAAGCTCCTGACCGAATACGACCCGGATGTTGTCGAACTGGTCCGCACGACCTTCCGCATTACCCCGGCCAATGACTGGCATTATGAACCGCTGGTTAAACTGCCCAGAGTGATTCAAACTCCCGACCGTTTCAAAGAACGCTCCACCCTGCCCAAATACATCTGGTGTCGCGGCTTTTCGATCTTCGGCACGGCAACCGTATCCGACGAGGCCATGCTCTGTGTGGATCATACCATTCGCAACCTGTTCCGCTATCGTCATGACATCCTCAAGGCCATGATTAATGCCGATGTCGCCGTAGTAGTCTATGCCGATGATGAATTCCCGGCATCGCTACCGGTTCAAAAGTCCCTGAAGGCTGAAACGTTTCTGGAGCACAAAGACGGAACTGAATCGGCTAAACTACCCGCTTCGCTGCGTCTGGGTATTGCCCAGTCGGAGGTTTACAGCAATCACAATCGGCTCATCGGCACGATGGCTCTGGCAGCTTATCTTTATACCGGCCTGCGTCCCGTCGATCCGGACTTTGACCGCAAGGAACAAAAGCTGCAATACGAAATCGGCCTGCAGCGGATGGACGTGCGTTTTGACCAGCAGGTCAACACCCTGTACGATGCGGCCCTCAGCCGGGACCTGTGGGCATCCACACCGGCGGCTCAAAACCGGTTTGTCTATTTTTCCGAAGGAGTGCGGGCTTTTTATGATGCAGGCCAAACCGCCGACAGCCAGGGCCGGGCCATCAATACCCGCGACCAGTTAATCGGGTATGACCCCAAACTGGCGGATCAGATCGGCAGTATCTTCAAGCATCCCGAACGTTATGACTGGCGATGGACCTCGTGCAGCCCAAAACAGGCAGCTCCGTAAATTCTGTGAGTTTAACTACACCACCCGATTAAACCAAGGATGAGTATGATTTATCTGGCAGCGATTTTTGTCTATTTGTTTGTCCTGGTCGGCATCGGCATTTATACCTCGCGCCGGGTCAAGACCGAATCGGATTTTGCCGTGGCCGGGCGAACGCTTTCGCCGTGGGTGATGGTCTGCACGATGCTGGCCGTCTGGATCGGCACCGGCTCCATCGTCGGCAATGCCGAAGAAACTTACCGGACGGGCATGGCGGCCATGATTATCCCGGCGGGCACCTTTTTCGGCATGATTCTGCTGTCGTTTATTGCCTCCCGTGCCCGCAATATTGAAGCGTCCTCGGTACCCGAAATCATCGGGCGCCGCTATGGCCGGGCGGCCCGGCTGCTGTCGGTCGTGGCGCTGGTGACCGCCTATATGGTCATCGTCAGCTATCAGTTCAACGCCGGCGGAGCGGTACTGGAGGTCATTGCCGGCGATAAAGACCCGGTTTTGCTGAACCGCGATGATACTCTGACGGCCCGTCAATTAACCAAAGGCCGGATGGTCTATACCCCGCCGCAGGACTGGACCGGAACCGTTCAGCTTGCCGTCGTATCCACGCAGGATTCAGGGAAATCCATCCCCTACACCATTCATGTTGTTGAAAACAACACCTCAGCCGCGGCTGACGATAAGAACATCTTAACCATTCTCAAAAACCGTCATGCAAAAATTCGCTATTCGATTGACGACACTGATTCGGATTACCGCATTGCCGCAGCCGCCGAAGTCGGAACCCTCAGCCTGATTGAGCCGCGTCTGGAGGCCAGCCATGCGACCATCATGGCCGCGGTGTTTATTCTTGCTTATACCATGCTGGCGGGACTGCTGAGCCTGGCCTATACCGACATCGTCACCGGAATCCTGATTATCGGGGCGATGGTGGCGGCGCTGCCGGTGCTGCTGTATCAAGCCGGCGGTTTTTCAGGCATGGCCGAGGCCTTTGCCGCGATGCAGAATAAAACCCGCCACATGCAGTTCTGGGGGGTGTATTCGCCGGTACAGTTGGTCAATTACCTGCTGCCGGTGTTTCTGCTGATTCTGGGCGATGCCAATCAGTACCAGCGTATCTTTGCCGGACGCAATGCCCGCAGCTCCAGGCAAGCCGTCACAACCATGATTTTTGTCGCCATGGCCATCGAACTGCTGATTATCACCAATGCCTGGATTGCCGCCAGCATGACACCCGACCCGCAAAACGGCAAATACATTCTTATCTATGCGGCCAAACATTATATGCCGCCGGTCCTGGGTATCGTCTTTTTAGTTACGGTCGTCGGCATCATCGTTTCGACGGCCAACTCCTTTCTGCTGATTCCGGCGATTACCTTCATCAAGGATGTCTATCAGACCCACATCAATCCCAAGGCCACCGACAGGCATGTCGTATTTCTGAACCGGGTGCTGATTCTGGTGTTCGGCCTCATCGCCTATGGTGTATCGCTGGCTTTTTCGGAATCGACGGGCTTTTTCCATAAAGCCCTTTATGCGTATACGATATACGGTGCAGCCATTACACCCAGCCTCGTGGCGGCGATTGTCTGGAAACGTGCCACCCGACAGGCGGCCATGGCATCCATTATCGCCGGCATCGCCATCCCCCTGCTGTGGGGTGAAGTCATCAGTCCGCATGTGTCCGGATGGCTTAAGGAACTGGATGCGGTGCTGCCGGCTATCACTGTCTCTGTCGCAGCACTGGTCGGCGTCAGCTACCTGACCCAGCCGACCATGACGCAGACCCCATCCGAATCGAAATAACCCTCAAGTGCATTAAGGAGGATTAAGCATGAAACGAGACCTGATCATTCTTGGCATGGTGCTTTTGTCAATCCCGGCACTCGGTAAACCGGCCCTGAAGACCCGCCAGATTCAATCTCTGGATGCAGGCTGGCAATTTCTCAAGGCCGATGCGGCGGGGGCCGAAGCCGCGGCATTTGATGACAGCTCATGGAAGACCGTTGACGTCCCGCATGACTGGAGCATCGAAGGGCCATTCTCACAAGATGCCCCATCCAAAGGCGACGGCGGCTTTTTGCCCACGGGCGTCAGTTGGTATCGCAAGAGCTTTACACTGCCCAGAGGCTGGGCCGATAAACAAGTCTTTGTGGAATTCGATGGAGTCATGGCCAACAGTCAGGTCTGGATTAACGGGCATCTGTTGGGCACTCGTCCCAGCGGCTATGTCAGCTTCCAGTATGAACTGACACCTTTCCTGAATGAAGCCGGCCCGAATGTGCTGGCGGTGCGGACCGATACGACGCTGCAGCCGGCGTCACGGTGGTACACGGGGGCCGGGATTTATCGGCATGTCCGACTCATTGCCACCAATCCCATCCTGCTGGGGCCGTGGCGGACGTTTGTCACCACACCGCAGATCACGGATGCCCAGGCCACGGTTCGCGTCCAGACCGCCGTCATCAATTCATCCGACCGCAGGAAAAAGGTCTGCCTGGAGATTACGCTCTATAATCCGCAGGGTGATGTTGCCGCCAAAGCAGCCTCGCCCGAAAAAATAGTCAATCCCGGAGCCATGGTGGAATTTCAGCAGGACCTGATCGTCCCCAATCCGACCCGATGGGACCTGGACCGCCCCGCCCTTTATACCGCCCATACCGAGGTGGTCTCGGGCTGGTCCTGGCTGGACGACGAAATCACTCCCTTCGGCATTCGGGAATTTGCCTTTGAACCGGCCACCGGCTTCTGGCTCAATGGACGCAACTTCAAAATCAAAGGTGTCTGCGTCCATCACGACGGCGGGGCTTTTGGTGCGGCGGTTCCTCTGCAGGTCTGGCGGGACCGGCTGGCGGTCCTGAAGGAACTGGGCGTCAATGCCATTCGCACCGCACATAATGCCGTGGCGCCGGAGTTTCTGGACGTATGCGACCAGATGGGCTTTCTGGTCATGAACGAATTTCTGGACTGCTGGACCGTCGGCAAACGAACAGGCGATTTCCACCGCTACTTCCAAGACTGGGCTTTAATCGATACCCGCGATACGATTCGACGCGACCGGAATCATCCCTGCGTGGTCGTTTACAGCGCCGGCAATGAAATCCACGATACACCCAAGGCGGAACTGGCCAAACAGATTCTCGGTTCTCTGATTAACATCTATCATCAGGAAGACCCGACTCGCCCGGTGTCGCAGGGACTGTTTCGACCCAACCAGAGCCGCGACTACGACAACGGACTTGCGGACATGCTGGATGTGGTCGGACAGAACTATCGGGAAAATGAAATTCTGGCCGCCTGGCGACAGAATCCCAAGCGGAAGATTCTGGGCACGGAAAACGGCCATGACCTGAATGTCTGGCTTGCCCTGCGGGATAATCCCCCGTATGCGGGTCAGTTCATCTGGAGCGGAATCGATTATCTGGGCGAGTCGCGTCAGTGGCCGGCGATCTCGACACCGTTTGGAGTCATCGACCGGGCCGGCGGACTGCGGCCCCGCTCCTATCAGCGGCAAAGCTGGTGGTCGGATAAGCCCATGGTTCACATCGCCCGGCGGATCGGCAGAAATGAGCCCTCGCCCGTGGATCCGGGCTACGAACTCAGCACCGACGACCGGTTCCGGGTGACGCAGTTTTCCGACTGGACGCCCGCCAATCTCCAGCCGCATCCGGAAACGGTGGAGGTCTATAGCAATTGTGAGTCGGTGGAACTGTTTTTGAACGATACGTCGCTGGGGGCACAGGAAAAGCCGGACAATGACTCCCCGCGGGTCTGGAAGGTGGAATTTGAGCCGGGAACCCTCAAGGCGGTGGCCTCCAATGGCGGCAAGGTCGCTGCGACCCAGATATACAAGACCGCGGCAAAGGCATCGAAAATTCGGCTTAACGCCCTGCGCAATACCGTGAGTTCATCGTGGGATGATGTGATTCGAGTGGAGGCTGCCGTGGTCGATGAACAGGGTGTACTGGTTCCGACAGCGACGGATGTCATTACCTTTAGCGTCACCGGGCCGGGAGTGATTGCCGCGGTGGACAATGCCAGCGTGCTCAGCCATGAGCCGTTTGGGGCCAATTCCCGCAGTGCCTATCAGGGACGCTGTTATGTCTGGATCAAGGCCAGCGATGTGAAAGGACAAATCACATTAACCGCTCGTTCAGAGCAGCTTGATACTGATACACTATCCCTGACTGTCAGTCAATAAAGTTGAGCATCCCTTAAGGCATAGAAAGAAGCTTTATCTCATGGAAAAATTGAAAACAGGACTCATCGGATGCGGAAAAGTGGGACACCTGCATGCCAAGGCACTGGCGGCCCTGCCCTGCTCGGAATTCCTGGCGGTATGCGGCCGGAGCCGGGAGAAGGCCCGGCACTATGGGGCGCAATACGGCGTGAGGGGCTATGATAATGTGACCGAGATGGTCGAGAAGGAATCGCTGGACGCGGTGATTGTCTGCACGCCGCACCCGAATCATGCCCAGCCTTCGATTGCGGCGATGGAGGCGGGAGCTCATGTGCTGGTGGAAAAGCCGCTGGCGATTACGCTGAAGGACTGCGATGCGATGATTGAGGCGGCTGGGCGGGCGTCAGTCAAGCTGGGGGTGGTCTCGCAGCGGCGGTTTTATGCCCCCTGCCAGCGGATACGCAAGGCCATCGATGAGGGCAAGATCGGGCGGCCGGTGCTGGGGACGGTGACGCTGTACGGCTGGCGGGACCAGGCGTATTATCAGAGTGACCCGTGGCGCGGCACCTGGCAGGAGGAAGGCGGCGGCGTGCTGGTCAATCAGTCGCCGCATCAACTGGACCTGCTGCAGTGGTACATGGGGCCGATTGAGGAGGCGTTCGGCTATTGGGGCAACCTGAATCATCCCTATATCGAGGTAGAAGATACGGCGGTGGTCGTGGTGCGTTTTAAGCATGGCGGGCTGGGCAATATTGTCATCAGCAATTCGCAGAATCCGGCCCTTTACGGCAAGGTGCTGATTATGGGCAGTAACGGGGCTGCGGTCGGGGTACAGACCGACGGCGGGACGATGTTTATCGCGGGCCGGTCGGAAATTGAAGAGCCGCCGACCAACGACCACTGGACTGTGCCGGGGGAGATGGAGCTGCTGGCCCGATGGCGACAGGACGATGCGGCGTTTTTCAAGACCATCAGGGCTACGGAGTATTATCACAGGCTGCAGGTTGAGGATTTTTTGCGGGCGATCCTTGAGGGCCGCAATCCCCTGATTACAGGGGAAGAAGGTCGCGTAACAGTCGAGCTTTTTACGGCGGTCTATCGCAGCCAGCGGGAGAAAAGGCCGATTCGGTTCCCCGTGCAGGCGGATTGAGAAGACCATGGTCAGGCTCGGACAGGCCATGCCATGCGAATGTATTCATATCAAAAATCAAAATGATGGAATCCGCCTGCGGCGGAGACTGAGTTAATCCGAACCAGGGATGATTCGGCTACGCTGGAAACCGGCCGGGGCGTAGGAGGTGATTGACAAGAGGAGTCCCAGTGTTCCTGCTATCATTACAGTCCAGCGTGTCGTTGTCATCTATCTTTTCCCTTCTTATGCTTAATAAGTATCATTTTGCCGCGAGGCTGGCCACAGAATATATCGAAACGGTACTTAGCCGCGCCCCATGCAGACATTTTCTTCCAAGATTCAGTATAAATTGCATCGGTATTCATTATTTCAGTTCATATCACGTATTCTTATCCGCCCCAGAATTTTTCTCATTCAGGCCTTTTTCATATCGCTAAGATAGCGGTTGTCTTGTCTGGCCGGAAAGTGTGGCAATCGAAGGGCCAGAACCCTTTGTTTTGCGTTTTATGCTCATTAAAGCAGTTGTCCCCATTTTTTTACTCCCTTATTTTTCCTGTTTTCAAGTCTATTTCATACAAAGGCAAACTAATGGAATTCTGATCCGCTGTTATTCTTTCAACAGCCCAATCGCCCGGCTCAAAAGGATATTTTGCAGAAAACTGCCAAACAGCTCCATCATCTTCTTTGAATTTCACAAAAATACATCTTCCTGATACCTCATGCCATAACGGCGAAAAGATTTCAATTGCAACCTCTTCTGTTCCCGGCTTATAGACTATCTTTTTTACATGCTCTGTAAGAGTGGGGTAATATTCATCAGGATAGTCTTCGGATATTGTCCCTATTTCCGTTGAAATTCCTTTTTTGCAGTCAAGGTAAGCCTTACTTTACGCCACATCTGTTTTCTTGTCAATCTCCTGATTTAATGCTTTTTGAAGCAAGGGTATTTGGCGATA
>Ga0228536_1000492_pt1 | contig 70825 bp, 64 predicted proteins | sample SJ1Smetagenome_FD_168611 | JGI IMG/M metagenome (GOLD analysis project Ga0228536, IMG submission 168611) | Enriched culture of PCE-dechlorinating microbial communities from Ithaca, New York, USA - SJ1.S | ecosystem: Engineered > Modeled > Simulated communities (microbial... > Unclassified...
ATAAACGGGGGATATTTTTATGTGAAATCGAGTAATTACAATGGTTTTAAGGTTCTGATCGCATAACTCTATTCTATTTTGAGTGGGACTAGTTCAGGACTTTTTCACTGGTCTCGGACCGTCCCCGATGGCTTATTTTAGTCTTCGGTAAAGGGTTCTTAGGCTGATACCAAGTTCTTCAGCGGTTTTGATTTTTCCATCCATATCCCAGCCATTTCTATCCAAGGCAGATATGATTATCGATGACTCGCTTTTGGATAGCTTAGAACGAAGATCTGACTCTGACTCGCAGCTGCTGAATATACGTGCCGGCAAACTTGTCAGATTTATTCTTGAGGTATCCTCCATATTCATAGCATATTCAATTGAATTCTCAAGCTCCCTGACATTCCCTGGCCAGGAGTAGTCCATCATGGCCTCTAAAGCCAGGTCATCTATTCCCAATAGCCTTTTTGAAAGCTTTGAGTTCATTACCTTTATAAAATGGTCGATCAAAATTGGAATATCCGACTTCCTTTCTCTAAGCGGCGGAAGATGGATCGGTATTACGTTTAGTCTGTAGAACAGATCCTCCCTGAATTTACCTTCACTCATCAATAACTCAAGGTCCTGGTTCGTTGCTGCTATTATCCTCACATTCAACGGGATATTTGTAATGCTGCCTAGTCTTTGTATAACTCCATCCTGCAGGAATCTCAAGAGCTTTGCCTGTGAATGGTGAGGCAGTTCCCCGATCTCATCCAAAAATACCGTACCATTATTAGCCATCTCCAGTATACCTGGCTTACCTCTTTTCTTGGCTCCTGTAAATGCTCCCTCCTCATAACCGAACAGCTCAGACTCAAAAAGGTTCTCGGGAATATTTGCGCAATTGACCGGAATAAACGGCTTATTGCTGCGGTTGCTGGTAAAGTGGATCGCTTTTGCTGCTATTTCCTTACCGGTACCAGATTCACCGGTTATTAGGACAGATGACGGCGACGAGGATATTTTCTCTATTACCCTTTTAACCTCCATAAGTTCAGGATCCTGGGTGATTATTCTATCAAGATAGCTTGCTGATGGAGACTTTTTCAGGGCTTCGCCATCTCGTTTATCAAACCGCAGGACATACCCCTCGATTCCATTTTCTGTTGATAGCGGAGTGGAGAATACCTCTCCGCTGAATCCTTCAAAGACTAAGCTTCTGCTGGAAGGATATGACGATCCGAAGATCCAGCCTGAAAACTCCTGTGGAAATATCATTCCAAGACTTTGGGTGTAGAGGTCGCAATACGAGAGAAGCTCCTGTGTGCCATCATCCCAGTGGAGCAGATATCCATTTCTGTCGATGACCATGTAATTCATTCCTGATTCCCTGATCAGATGCTCAATTGCCTTGCTGAGGATCCCAGGGGTACTTCTTGCAACTTCATTGTGTGCATACATGGAGATGAGGTTTGACATATAACCCAGTATCTCCATATATTTATGTAAATTCTCCTCGATCAGGGCGTGTCCCTCATGAGTAAAGGAGGTCATACTGACGACCCCGATTGGCTGACCATCAAGCTTCACGCAGGACAGTACTTCGATCGTCGAGGGACAGTTGTTGGCAAAACGGCACCCAATGCAGGACTTCATAAGCCCAGGCTTATTGACGACGACATTCCCCAAGCTAAGGACCTCCTCGATGGAGGCGGTATGTACGCTCTGACCTTTTCTTTTTAGATAAACCCCGGTGCTGCTGACAAGCTCTGCTTCTGTGTCGAATATCGCGTATTCCATATTAGTCAGAGTGGCCATAGTCGAGATTATGTCATTAAGGTTGTTTTTGATCGAATTCAGGTTCATAATATCCAGCTCCTTGACAGAATAGACAAATAAATTGACAAGTACGACAATTTCAGTATACCACATAGAAGCAGTTTTACAATAATAAAAGAATTTTTATGCGTTGAATCAAGTAAACCTCAATATTTTAAAATTATTTATAGGATACTTTGTAGTTGGCATGAAAAATGCAATACATACTTAGTAAGTATAACAAGTAAAAAGGAGGGCGAGTAAATGTATAATCCATTGGATTTTACCGAAAAGGTTGTAGTTATCTCAGGTGGAGCTTCAGGTATAGGTCTTGGGACAGGGAAGCTGTTTGCAAAGCATGGTGCATCTGTTGTGCTTCTTGACATCAATGAAAGCCAGGGCGGGAAAGCTGTTGAAGAGATTGCAGCCGAAGGCCATAAGGCTATTTTCATGAAGTGCGATGTTACAAATGAGGATAATGTAAGCTCAGTAATTAATAGCATCGATGAAAAATATGGCAAAATTGACGTGCTTTTCAACAACGCTGGTGTAACCGTAAGAAAAACTGTGGTGGATCTAAGTGAAAAGGAATGGGATTTTGTCCTTGGCGTAGGTCTTAAGGGAACTTTCCTTCTTTCAAAATACGCTATCCCTGTAATGGCAAGAAATGGCGGAGGAAGCATAGTAAACACAGGATCTGGATGGGGCTTGAAGGGTGGAGACAAGGCAGCGGCATACTGTGCCGTTAAGGGTGGCATTGTAAATCTAACTCGAGCGATGGCGATCGACCACGGTCCACAAAATATAAGAGTTAATTCAGTAAATCCCGGGGATACTGATACAGCCATGCTTAGAGATGAGGGGAAACAGCTTGGAGAGATCGAGATAGACAAGTTTCTTGTTGATTCCGCAAAGGGCAGACCGCTTGAAAGGCTTGGGACACCTCTGGATATTGCAAAGGCAGTAATGTTTTTAAGCAGCGATATGGCATCGTGGATAACAGGAGCCGCCCTTGTCGTTGATGGCGGCGGAATTGCATAAAAGGGAGGAAAAGGATAATGAAAGACTATGGATTTAAAAACCATCCGTACATACCAAATTCCGGACCTGAGGTCCAGAAGAAAATGCTGGATTATCTTGGATTGGAATCTCTTGAGGACCTTCATGCTGAGATCCCTGAGGAGCTTAAGCTTAACAGGCCCCTTGATCTTCCAAAACCATATGGTTCTGAGTATGAGTTAAGGCGAGCGGTCGAGAAGCTGCTGTCCAAGAACTCGACAACAAAGGAATACTTAAGTTTTTTAGGAGCCGGATGCTGGCAGCACTATGTACCGGCTATATGCGATGAGGTAAACAGCAGATCAGAGTTCTTAACTGCATATGCAGGTGAGCCGTACAACGATCACGGAAGGTTTCAGACCTTGTTTGAATATGAGTCCTTGGTTGCAGAGCTGTTGGACATGGAGGTAGTCAATGTTCCCACATTCGACTGGGGGCAGGCTGCTGCGACATCGATTAGAATGGCTTCCAGGATGACCGGAAGGGGAGAGGCTCTCGTAGTTGGAACCATCGATCCTGACAGATTGATGATAATTGAAAACTATTGCGACCCCGGAGTAAAGATAAATAAACTGGCTTACGATGAAAAAACAGGAATGATGGACCTTGGGGACCTTAAGGCAAATCTATCCTCAAATACCGCAGCCGTTTATTTTGAAAATCCTTCATTCCTCGGTTTCCTGGAGACGAATGGTAGCGAGATATCAAGACTTGCACATGAAGCTGGAGCTATATCTATTGTTGGGGTAGACCCAAGCAGTCTTGGAGTGATCGAACCTCCTTCAGCATATGGAGCTGATATAGTCTGTGGGGATCTTCAACCTCTTGGGATGCACATGAATTATGGCGGCGGACAGTCAGGCTTTATTTCCACTAGAAATGAGGAACGCTTTGTCATGGAATTCCCATCAAGATTGTTTGGAGTAGCCCCGACAGTTGTAGAAGGGGAGTACGGCTTTGGAGATGTTGCATATGAAAGAACCTCCTTCGGCAATCTCAGGGAAAAGGGAAAGGAGTACGTCGGAACCCAAACAGCACTTTTAGGAATAACTGCTGGAGTATATCTTTCAACCATGGGACCAAAGGGAATGGAGGAGCTTGGACAGAACATAATCCAGAAGTCCCAATATACGATCAAGGCGCTTTCAGGGTTAAAGGGTGTTGTCGGCTCAAGGTTCGATGCCTTCAGTTTTAAGGAGTTCGTAGTCGATTTCAATGGTACAGGAAAAACTGTGGAGGAAGTTAACAAAGCCTTGCTCCTAAAAGGGATATTCGGAGGCAAGGACCTGTCAAAGGCCTTCCCTGAGATGGGGCAGTGCGCTCTATATTGTGTTACAGAGATACACATGAAGGAAGATATAGACAGGCTGGTTTCTGCAATCAAAGAAATCGTTGAAGAATAATCCATAGAAAGGACTGATATTATGAAGCGGATAATAAGAAAAAATAGAGTTAGAAGCTTTCATCAGGCTAGGTGGAATGAACCAATCATTTTTGAGCTTGGTTCAGCCGGAGAGCGTGGAATACTTGTACCCAAAGCTGAGGAAGAAATAGTTGAGAAGGTTGGAAACGGCTTTGACAGCATTCCAAAAGGAATGGGAAGGAGCGTCCCGCTCAAGCTTCCTGAGATAAACCAAAAAAGAGTACTTATGCACTACCTGAGACTTTCACAGGAAACCCTCGGTGGTAATATAAATATTGAAATAGGTCAGGGAACATGTACTGTCAAATACAACCCGGTCGTAAATGATAAGCTGGCTGCATCGGAGAAGATGTCAGAGCTTCATCCTTTGCAGGATACATCAACTACCCAGGGTATCCTTGAGATAATCCACAGGACAGATCTGATGATGCGTGAGATCTCAGGCATGGATCACTTCAGCTTCCAGGCTGCAGGTGGATCACAGGCTACTATGACTATGGCATCTATCGTAAGGATGTACCACAGACTTAGAGGAGAGGAAGAGCAGAGAGACGAAATAATAACTACCGTTTATTCTCACCCATCCGATGCTGCAGCCCCTGCTCTCAAAGGCTATAAGATAATAACCATTATGGCTGATGAAAATGGAAGACCGGACTACGAGGCCTTTAAGGCTGCTGTAAGTGAGAGGACTGCCGCTTTTGTAGTTGCCAATCCCGAGGATACTGGAATATTCAATCCCAGGATCAAGGAATTTACAGATTTGGTTACGGCGGCAGGTGGATTGAACTGCTACGACCAGGCTAACGCAAATGGTTTATATGGCGTTGCCAGAGCGAGAGAGGCGGGCTTCCATATGTGTTATTTTAATCTTCATAAATCCTTTGGTACACCACATGGATGTGGAGGACCAGGTTCAGGAGCAGTCGGGGTTATCTCTGAGCTGAGAGATTTTCTGCCTAAGCCGCTTGTTGAATTCGATGGTGAAAAGTACTTCCTGGACTATGACATAAAAAACAGTATTGGAAAGGTTAGAGCCTTCATAGGTACTCCTCAGGTCGTACTTAAGGCTTACAGCTGGATCATGAGTCTTGGAGCCGAGGGCCTTTACGAGGTAGCGAAGGTCGCTTCATTGAACAATGTTTACCTTATTAAGAGGCTGCTTAAATACAAGGGACTGGAGCTTCCCTATAGAGAGGATGTCCAGAGGATCGAGCAGGCAAGGTATACCATGGAAAAGATAGCAAAGGATACAGGATTTAGCTCCGGAGATATTGCAAGACGAGTAATGGATTTCGGTATGCATATATGGTCAAGCCACCATCCATTCTATATTCCAGACCCATTGACACTTGAGCCTACAGAGACCCCGTCAATGGAGGACCTTGAGGAGTATGTCGAGACCTTGCACCATATTTTCGACGAAGCCTACAATAATCCTGAAATAATCAAAAGTGCACCAAATAATAGCACTATCCATATGGTGGATGAATCCAGTATGGACGATCCTGATCAGTGGTGTCCTACCTGGAGGGTTTACGAGCAGAAAACCAAAGAAGAATAAACGGATGTGATCCTATGATGAAGATAGGGCTTATAGTTAACCCGATCGCTGGTATGGGTGGTAGAGTAGGTCTTAAGGGTACAGACGGTAAAGATACACTTATTAGGGCTATTCAGATGGGTGCAAGATCCGAGGCTCCCGAAAAGACTATAAAAGCATTACAGCAGCTGCTTCCATTAAAGGAGCAGCTGCTAGTGTTTACCTGCTCAGGCGATATGGGTGAAAATGAAACAGTGCAAGCTGGCTTGGATTATGAAGTTATTTACACAAGCTATAGGAATACGACATCTGATGATACAGTTCTCGCTGCTTTAAGGATGCAGGAGCTGGGAATATCCTTGTTGATATTTGCAGGAGGAGATGGGACTGCCAGAGATATCTATAGTGCAATAGGTCAGAAGGTTCCAGCCATAGGCATCCCTGCAGGAGTCAAGATACATTCACCTGTCTATGGGAACACACCGGAAGCTGCTGGGAAGCTGGCTGTTGAGTTCTTAAGCGGTAGACTTGTCCAACTTGTTGATGAGGAGGTCATAGATATCGATGAGGAAGCCTATAGAAATGATGTCGTTATGACTCAGCTCTATGGTTACTTGAAGGTACCGGTAATCGACAAGTGGATACAGAACAAAAAGGCTCCCACACCTCTTTCGGACAAAGCATCACAAATGTCCATTGCATTGGATATTGCAGATAATATGGCTAAGGACGTGTTTTATTTGATAGGTCCCGGGAGTACTACAAAAGCTCTGATGGATGTCCTGGAACTTAAAAAGACACTTCTTGGAGTAGATATCATAAGAAATGGGGAGCTTGTAAAGGCAGACTGTAACGAGGATGAAATACTCCAAATAATTGGAGACTCTGAGACGAAGCTTATTATAACTCCAACAGGCGGGCAAGGGTATCTTCTTGGAAGAGGAAATCAGCAGCTAAGCCCGAAGGTTCTAAGCAAAATTGGAAAGAGAAATATTACCATTATTGCAACAGAGGGCAAGCTTATACAGCTTAACGGCAATCCACTTAGAGTATATACTGGAGATGAATGCTTGGATAAAGAGCTTTCAGGTTATTACAAGGTTCTGATAGGCTATGGAATGTCCAGGATGTATAAGGTGGAAGGATAGGGGGTGTTTGGAGTGTTGTTTTCAGAAATTGACAAGTTGATCACGGATCAGACTGAAGAGATGATCGGGTTTTTAAGAAAGTTGGTTGCTTGCAGGCTTCCTTCGACGGATGAATCTGAAGGAGATAACGCTCAGGAAATTGTCGAGAGCTTTCTTAAAGATCTTGGTTTTTCAGTTACCAGAGATGAGCCGATTAAAATCACCGAGGATGACAGATTGAATTATGGATCCAGGTATAGTGTAGTGGGTTTACTGAAGGGAAAGGGCGATGGGAAATCCATTGCCATCAACTCGCATGCTGACGTAGTTGGGGTTGGGGATAGAGATAGGTGGAACCATGACCCAAGAGGCTGTGAAATAGTAGATGGGAGGATATACGGAAGAGGTGTAGTGGATGCCAGAGGGTGTCTTACAGCCTACCTTTTTGCTTTAAAAGCATTGATAGATTCAGGAGTATCATTTAATGGGGATATTATCTTTCAGTCAGTTGGCGACGAGGAGATCCTTGGGAAGGGATCAGAAAAGCTTGTAAAGGAGGGATACACTGCAGATGCAGTTCTGGTTGGTGAACCTACAAGCCTTGATTTTTGCCCGGCTACGAGGGGTGCAGGTCAGTTTATTATCGATGTCTATGGAAGGACGACACACTCCGGTGTCGCGTATGAGGGTGAGAACGCAATACTAAAGGCGATGCTTATTATTGAAGCTCTCCAGAGCATGCAGTATAGGCTGGACAAGGAGCATATGCACGTTCTCTGGGAGAATTATCCTATAGCCCACGTTGCAAATATTGCACTTATTGAAGGCGGCGAATCTCCAAGCAAAGTACCTTCGAGATGCAGGATATCGGGCTTAGCAGGATGTATAGCTGGAGAGACTCTGGAGGATGTTTATCGCTGGGTCGATGAAACAGTAAAAGAAGCCTCCGAGAAGGACAGCTGGCTTAAGGAGAATCCCCCTAAACTGACATGGGCAGATATCATGCAGTTTGAACCCTCTGTTAGCAGACTTGATCACGATTTTTTTGAACTAGGTGAAAAGTGCCAGAAAGAAGTTCTTGGAAACAGCACAAAGCCCAGGGCATTTACTGCCGTCAGCGATCTCAGGTATTTTATAGAGGATGGAAAGGGTTTGGGAGCAAACTTTGGACCGGGAAGCATCAATCAGGCTCATTCCTTCGATGAGCACCTTGATATCGATGAGCTTATCGATGCAGTGAGGATAATCGCAAGATTCGTCTACCGCTGGACAAATACTGAGAGAAGTGCTAATAATAATATAAAATGAACTATAGGGAGGTAGAGCGATGAAATTGCCTGTCAACAGAATGAAGAATATCAGCTTTAGCGGGGGAATAATCGAGATACTTAAAAAGGCATCCGAGCTGGAAAAGAGTGGGAAGGACATAATCCATCTGGAAATGGGAAGGCCTGACTTCTCATCTCCCGATGTTGCAATCGAAGCTGCCATACAGTCGCTTAGAAAGGGCCAGGTACACTATAGCGATATCGCCGGGGTTGAGGAGCTTAGAGTTGCGATCTCCGAGGATATGAAGGCGAATATGGGCTTGGATTACGATCCTTATAAGGAGATAGTTGTAGGCGTAGGTTCAGTAGAGGGTCTGTACGTTGCAATGATCAGTCTATTGGATGTAGGCGACGAGATAATAATGCTTACGCCATGTTTCCCGCCATATTTTGACCAGGCATATCTGGCAGGTGTAGTCCCTGTTGCAGTCCCTTTGAAGTTCAGCAACGGATTCAAGATAGACCCGGATGATATAAAAAACAGCATAACTGATAAAACCAGGATGATAATGATAAACACGCCGAATAATCCAACCGGAATGGTATTTACTAAGGAAGATCTGGATGTACTTGCAGATATAGCGAAGGAGTATGACCTTTATGTGATTTCCGATGAGACATACAGCTCGTTTATATATGACGGTGAACACATATCCATAGCTAAGCTGCCTGAAATGAAGGAGCGTACTGTCGTTGTGAATACGACATCCAAGACATATTCTATGACAGGCTGGAGGATCGGCTACATGGCTTCCTCGCCTGAAATAACAAAGTATCTGAATAAATCCCACCAGAATATCACGACCTGCCCTACGACCTTTGCACAGTATGGAGCAGTTGCAGCCTATAGGGAGGGGAAACCCTGGACTGATATGATGGTGGCTGAATTCAGAAAAAGAAGGGATCTGGTGCTTAAATATTACGACGAGATCGAGGGAATAGACTACATTACCCCTGAGGGAGCTTTCTACGTTTTTGCCTGCATCGATGGTCTGGGGATAAAGGCTGACGAGTTTTGCGACTATATACTCAATGAAGCAGGAGTATCCATTGTACCGGGAGATTCCTTCAAGCCAGAAGAGGGCACCAACTTTGTAAGGATCGCTTATTCCAATTCCTACGAGATCATTGAGGAAGCCATGAAGAGGATCAAGTCGGCAGTGGAAAAACTGAAGGCTAAATCTTGAAAGGAAGGCAAGAATGGATATTATACTGATAAACGGTAAAATAAGAACGATAGACAGCAAGCGGAGCATTGTTGAGGCAGTGGCAATTTTTGATGGAAAGATTTCGGCTGTCGGTTCTAATGATGAGCTGATTAAACTAAAAAAAGAGAATACAAAGGTAATAGATTTAAACGGCAAAACAGTACTTCCGGGTTTTAACGACAGTCATGTTCATTTACTGAACTATGGCTACAGTCTGACTAAGGTAGACTGCAGCGGGGCACGATCCATAGATGAGATCGTGGAGAGAGGGAAAAAGTTCATCTCCGAAAAGGGGATAAAAGCTGGTGAGTGGGTTCTGGGAAGAGGCTGGAACGACATCATGTTCAAGGAAAATAGAGAACTTAACAGGTATGATCTGGACAGGATTTCTCCAGACAATCCTATGTCATTTACACGGATTTGTGAGCATATAACCGTTGCCAACAGCAAAGCACTTGAATTGTGCAAAATATCCTCCGGTACTCCTCAGCCTGTTGGAGGTCAATTTGATGTAGATGAAAAGGGAGAACCTACCGGGATATTCAGGGAAGCTGCCAGATATATGATCTACGAAAATATTCCTGATGTAAATAAGGAAGACATTAAAACGATGCTGAAGCAGGTAATGAAAAAAGCTTCCTCCCTTGGGATCACATCGGTCCAGACTGATGATTTTGATACGTTTGCAAACAGAGACTACGACATGATCATCCAGGCTTATAGAGAGCTTGCAAAAGAAGGCGAGCTGCCGGTTAGAGTTTACCAGCAGTGTATATTGCCTGAGCCTGAGAGACTTGAGGCTTTCCTTGAGAAGGGATATAAAACGGGGCAGGGTGATTCATTCTATCGGATCGGACCCCTAAAGCTTCTAACGGATGGATCACTTGGAGCTGGAACAGCTTACTTGAAGGAGCCTTATTCTGACGAGCCTGACACAAAAGGAATAAGCGTATTCACCCAGGAAGAGCTGGATCATTTGGTCACCACTGCTCATAAAGGCGGGATGCAGATCTTGACTCACGCTATAGGGGATGGGGCAATGGAGATGTGCTTTAGAAGCTTTGAAAGAGCTCTTGAATCCTTACCTAAGGATGATCCAAGGTTTGGTATAGTCCACTTGCAGATCACTGACGAGGAGCTGCTCAAGAAATTCAGGGAGCAAAATGTAATAGCATTTGCTGAGCCAATATGCGTAAATAATGACCTTCACATGGCAGAGAGCAGGGTAGGTCATGAGAGGATAATAAACAGCTATAAATACAGGACATTGCTTGATAACGGGGTAAGGATGTGCATATCATCAGACTGCCCTGTCGATTCTTTGAACCCTATGGACAGTCTGTATGTAGCCACTACAAGAAAAGATTACAGCGTATACCCTGAGGATGGCTGGTACCCTGAGGAAAAACTTACAATGGATCAGGCTGTGTATTGCTTCACTATGGGTTCGGCATACGCTAGTTTTGAGGAAGATGTAAAGGGGTCCATAGAACCAGGCAAGTTGGCTGATATCGTAGTGCTTTCAGATGACCCATTTGAGACTTATGAACAGGATATCAGAAGGATCAAGCCTGTTATGACTATAATGAACGGGACAATAAGATACGAGAAATTATAAACGACAGTACCAGTGTTGTACTGCTAAGGCAGCCGTAGATTTTTAATTTATTTGATTAAATGAATATTCGACAAAAGGCAATAAATGTAAGAATTCAAACATTTATTGCCTTTTTGTGTCCATGCATAATTGCAGCCAATGAACTTGTAAAAATCTACAAAGCTACAAAATGAAAATCAAGATTTGTTGCCGCAAATATATTATTTACATACTAAATAGAAGATAATTATGTGTAGATGTACAAAGGTCATTTACTTTGACCTGGAGGGTACATTAAGGGAATACTATATTTTACGGAGGTGTTTGATTTGAGTCCAGAAGTAGCAAAAGTTGCAAATGGTATAGGTCCATGGTTAATGGCATCATTCATTGTAATGCTGGTAGTTGTTCAGGCAGTACTATATGTAAAACTTGCATACAAAACAGCAGATAAGCTGAAAATGAGCAAGGAAGTATGCAGTAAAGCTCTTCAGGTAGGTATGGTCACAGCAATAGGGCCAGTAATCGCTATATTCATAATCATGGTCGGTCTTATGGCAGTTATCGGAGGCCCAATGGCATGGATGAGACTGTCGATAATCGGTGCAGCACCTACTGAGCTTACTGCTGCAACTGTTGGAGCTCAGGCATTGGGAGTTGAGTTTGGCGGAGCAGATTATGATTTAACAGCTCTTGGAATGTCCTGGTGGACAATGGCCATCAATGGATGTGGTTGGCTTATCATGGTAGGATTGTTTGCATCTCAGCTTGAGACACTGAGAGAAAAGGTCAGCGGAAATGATACTAGATGGCTTGGACTTCTAACGGGAGCTGCAACACTGGGTGCTTTTGGTTACTTGAACTCAGGCAATGTTGTAAGTGGCGGAGGAAATCTTATAGCAGTGTTGACAGGCGCTTTAATGATGGTAGGACTTGGATTTATGTATGAAAAGGTTCCTGCAACCAAGAAAATGAAGGAATATTCTTTAGGGATCGCAATGATATTTGGAGTATTTTTAGCCGTGGTATTATCTTAGAAAGGCGGAGGTGGAATAAATGGATAAAAAAGAATTTGATATAGTATGGAAGATGCCGGTTAATAAAATCGGAAGATTTACCTTATTGTTGGCTGTTCTCTTCAGTTTCCTGCCATTAGGATACCTATACATAGCAGAGGGAGTAAGATTAGACTTTGGTACTATGCTAAAGTCATGGGGAATGATAGCAACTGTATTTGGAGCTATGTATATTGTTGAACCATTGTCATTCTATTCAATACTAGGATTATCAGGAACATACATGTCGTTCCTGGCAGGGAATATTGGAAACCTTAGACTTCCTTGTGCAGCGATGGCTCTTGAAATAACTGAAACTGAGCCCGGAACTCACGAAGCAGAGGTTGTATCAACTATCGGCATAGCTGGATCAATAATAGTAAATATAATCGGTGTTACATTGTGTGCATTTATTGGAGCAGCCGTAATCAAGGTTCTTCCACAACCGGTTGTTGACGGTCTTAAAGCATTTACAGCACCTGCAATATTCGGAGCTATGTTTGGACAGTTTGCAATAAAATATCCCAAGCTTGCCATTTTTGGACTTGGAATACCGGTTGCAATAAGACTTGTTGCACCAAAAACTCCTGCATACATCATAATCATGGCTGCAGTGTTTGGGACCATAGCAATAGCAAGACTATTCCATACAGCAGCTGCTAAAAAGGCATAGAGTAGATTATTAAGTACGGAACATGGTTATGATGGATCAGTCCATCATAACCATGATTTCTATAACGTAAAATAGTATAAGGAGGTATCAATATGTTTGATGTTGCTAAGGAATTGAAGGACATTCAACAGGACATAGTCAAATGGAGAAGAGATCTGCACCAGATCCCTGAAATAGGACTTGAGCTTCCAAAGACTGCAGCTTACGTCTCTGAACAGCTCACTAAGCTTGGGATAGAGCATATTACGGGAGTTGCAGGTTATGGGATAGTTGGACTTATAAAGGGTGGCAGAGAAGGCAAAACAATAATGCTCAGAGCAGATATGGACGCCTTGGCAATCAAGGAAGAAACAGGGCTGCCATTTGCTTCCACAAATGGGAATATGCACGCCTGTGGACATGATACACACACAGCTATGCTTCTTGGAGCAGCAAAGATACTCAACAAGTACAAGGATGAGCTTAAGGGGAATGTAAAACTTATATTCCAGCCGGCTGAAGAAGGTCCTGGCGGAGCCAAACCTATGATAGATGCGGGTGCAATGGAGAATCCAAAGGCTGATGCATGTCTAGGCCTTCACATAGGTGTAATATTCAGAGAGCTTAAGGAAGGTCAGATAGGAGTCCATTACGGCAACATCATGGCTTGTCTTGACAGCTTCAAGATAAGAGTCAAGGGCAAAGGATGTCATGGTGCAATGCCTCACACAGGAGTTGATCCGGTTGCCATAACTGGACAGGTAATCTCTGCACTTCAGACTATAGTCAGCAGAGAAATAAAGCCTACAAGTCCTGCAGTAGTTACTATAGGGAAACTCCACGGAGGATCAGCTTACAATGTAATACCAGATTATATTGACATCGAGGGAACTGCCAGAGCACTTGACAATGAAACAAGAGAAAAGATAGCATCAAGCATCGAAAGCATAGTAGCAGGGATCACAAAGGGAATGCATGGTGATTACGAATACAGCTATACCTTCGGATATCCTCCGGTAGTCAACAATGCTGAATTTACAAAAGGTTTTGTTGAATCTGCCAAGAAAATAATGCCGGAGGAAGACATATTTGAAATCAAGGAGCCAACGATGGGCGGAGAGGACATGGCTTATTACCTTAATATGGTCCCTGGAACCTTCTTCTTCCTTGCAGGTGGAAATGAGGAAAAGGGAATCACCTACCCACATCATAACTCAAGATTTGATGTTGATGAAGATGTATTCTGGAAGGGAAGCGCTTTAATGGTCCAGGGTGCAGTAGACTGGCTTGAAAATAATTAATACTGGAGGCGGAGAAATGATTGATTTCGTTGATGAAATCAAAACTATCCAGCATGAGATAGTAAGCTGGAGAAGAGAGCTTCATCAAATACCTGAAACAGGGCATGATATTCCAAATACAGCTGAGTATATAAAAAAACAGCTTAAAGAAATGGGGATACCGTATAAGGACAATATCGGCGGCTTAGGAATAGCTGCAGTCATAGAAGGATCATTTGCTGGAAAGACAATTGCAATGAGGGCTGATATGGATGCTCTGGCAGTAGAAGAAAAGACTGAGCTGCCGTTTGCCTCAAAGAATGGTAATATGCATGCTTGCGGACACGATGCGCACATGGCGATGCTTCTTGGGGCAGCTAAGGTGTTGAATTCTCATAAAGCAGAGATGTCAGGAAAAATCAAGCTTATATTCCAGCCGGCTGAGGAGGGGCCTGGCGGAGCCAAGCCGATGATCGAAGCTGGCGTCCTTGAGGATCCTAAGGTGGACGCAGCTATTTCAATACATGTCGGCGACATCTTCCCTGGCGTGGTGAATACCGGGAACATAGGGATCTGCTATGGAACAGTACAGGCATGTCTTGACAGATTCAAGATCAAAATCAAAGGCAAGGGATGTCATGGAGCCATGCCTCATACGGGTGTGGATCCAATAACCATTGCAGGACACGTCATAAATGCTCTTCAAACCATCGTAAGTCGTGAGGTCAAACCAACTAATCCCGCAGTAGTAACAATAGGAAAGCTGCATGGAGGCTCTTCATACAATATAATTCCTGACTACGTTGAGCTCGAGGGGACAGCAAGGGCTATCGATCAGGGGGAAAGAGAAAAAATCGCAGCTCATATAGAATCGATAGTTGCAGGAATAACAAGAGGTATGCAGGGTGATTATGAATATGAATATATTTTCGGCTATCCTCCTATGAAAAATGATCCCGAGTTTACGAAGGATATGGTCGAGAGCATAAAGAAGGTCGTTGATGAAAAGGATATAGTTGAGATAATCGAGCCAACCATGGGAGGAGAGGACTTTGCATATTTCCTTCTTGAAGTGCCTGGAACATATATGTATTTAGGCACAAATAATCCGGAGAAAGGAATAGTATACCCGCAGCATAATGCAAAGTTTGATGTTGATGAAGACCTTCTGTGGAAGGGTGGGGCAGTAATGGCACAGGGTGCATGGGATTGGCTGGAGAAAAATAAGTAAATGATTACTACAGCAAAAGGAGAATATAATATGGGAATAGCAGATAAAATAAATAAAGAGAGGCTTCGGGAGCATTTCGAAGAGCTGGCTAAAATCGGATATATAAGCGAAAAAGAAGGGAATATAAGGCTTCCGCTTACCCCGGCAGAAAGAGCTGCAGCTGAGCTTGTTAAAGGCTATATGGAATCTGCAGGTCTGGAAACAAGATATGACCAGTTCGGTAATCTTTTCGGTTTACTGCCTGGGAGTGATCCCGAAGCAAAAAAGGTAATGAGCGGGTCCCATATCGACACAGTAATAAATGGAGGCAGATTTGACGGTACAGTCGGTACACTTTCAGCAATAGAGGCTCTTCAGACAATAAAAGAAAACGGAATACCTCACAAGCATACGATAGAAGCATGCGTATTTCTATCTGAGGAGTCAGCCAGATTTGGAGGTGGAACTCTCGGCAGCCAGGCTTACATTGGAAAATTCAAAAGATCCGATCTTGACAGATTGAAGGACAAGGATGGGATTACCATAGCTCAGGCATTAGCTGAGAACGGCTTCGATCCTGACAAAATTGAATCTGTAAAGGGCGATCCTTCAAAGATAAAATGCTTTGTAGAGCTTCATATTGAACAAAGCATAATACTGGAGGAATCAGGAATACCAATTGGAGTCGTAGATCAGATTGCTGCTCCAACAAACCTCAGATTGACAATCAAAGGCAGGGCAGGCCACGCTGGAGCTACTCCTATGTGGTTGAGAAGGGATCCCTTTGCAGCAGCTGCAGAGATAGTGCTTGAGGTTGAAAGGATTGCTCAGACTATTGGAAAGGAAACCGTAGGTACTGTGGGTGAAGTTTATGTTAAGCCAAATGCTATTAATGTAATTCCCGGGGAGGTAGTTCTAGGTCTGGACATTAGAGACGTCACATATGACAGAAAGCAGGCAGCTGTTAAGCATGTGCTTGATTTTGCACAGGAGGTTGCTGCGAGGAGACATGTCACCATCGACGTTGACATGATCGTTGACCAGGCACCGGAAAAAACCAACAAGGATATTGTCAGTCTTATTTCAGCAACCTGCGACAAGCTGGGAATAAACCATATGAACATTACAAGCGGTGCATATCACGACGCTTTGAATATGGCTGCCATTACAGATATTGGGATGATATTTGTGCCAAGCATCAAGGGTATCAGCCATGCTCCGGAGGAATTCACGCCCTTTGATGATATTTTCAGAGGTGCCCAGGTTCTGGCGGAGGTACTTGCAGAGCTGGCTAAATAAGATAATCAAAAGTAATGACCCTCTTTCGGCAAAAAACGTCTTAAGAGGGTTATTCATTTCGGTGAAAAACCTCAGAAAATTTTTTTCATAAATGCCATTGGGAATTTATACATTAAATCGACTGCTGCTTAAAATTTGATATAATGTATTCACATGATAATGCTTTAAAGTCGGGGGTGTGTTTATGGGTGTGACTGTAAGAGAGATGCTTGAAAACAAATACTTCAGCGAATACAAGCTTTTAGCGGGCAGAAAGGGGATAGAAAGGACTATCCATGCTGCAACTGTTTTCGATTCACCTGATGGATACAGATGGTTTAGGGGTAAAGAACTCGTCCTATCCACAGGATATCTTTTTGTAAATAATACCGAGCTCTTAAGAGAAGTCATAGTTTATTTAAACTCCAGAAACGTAGCAGGTATGGCCATAAAAACGTCCAGATACCTCTCCAGGATACCTGATGAGATTATCGAACTGGCAGATGATTTGAACTTCCCGATAATTGAAGTGCCCTACAGAGAAGCCTGGATCGACATTATATCTCAGATCAATTCAATAGCGATAAACAGGTTTCTAACATCGGTTATTGAGAAGCATCTGCTGAAGGATATACCCCTGAAGCCCTACAGCTTAAAGAAGAAGGTGGATGATATTCTCGTAAGCATGTACCATGAGATAAATGTACCTGTATCGGTACTTAATCTGGTTGACAAAACAATATTCACCTATCCCTTGGGTTTTCAGCCTGATGAAAGGATCTTAAGCTATAATCCGGCAGAGGAGTATGGCTTCAGTCATAGAGTTGATGTAATATCGGACAAACCAAATGTTTTCAGATATACAGACCTTGAGTCACCGGACAACGGTTCATGGCTGGTTATGACCATTACAATAAAGGGTCTGACAATCTCCAAGGTAATCGTGTGGGAAGGTCACACTGAAATGGATTACTACAACCTTTTCTCGCTTAAAATAGCGATAGCACTATTATATGAGCTTTATGAGCATATCTACTCTATGAATTTCATCGAGGGCAGGTATTACGATGAATTTCTTTATTCCTTGATAAATGGTGAGATTGAAAACAAGCAAAAACTGATTGGGTATACAGAAAATTTTTTGAACTTCAATCTGAATCTGGACAGCAGCTTCCTGTGTGTATGTATAAAGCAAAAGGAAGGAAAACCATCCTTGTTCAATGAAAGGGAGCGAATGTTCAACACAGTATTTTACAAGCTGCCTGGCTATCAATCGATCCTAGGTGTCATAGACGATAATACATTGGCAATTTTATATGATACAGAAAAGTTTACTAAGCCGGTAGACGATATAAAAAGGGAGGTGTCAGTTATCCTGGAGGAGTTAGACTACATACTTCCTAAACGAGGCTTTAAAGCCGGCATAGGAGAGCCGGCAGTTACAGTGATGCATTCGAAACGAAGCTTTATGGAATCTAAGAAAGCAATAGAAATTGGTTCTTACTTATACCCTGAGAGAAACATAGTTACATTCAGTGAGCTTGGACCCTTTGGAGTTTTAAGATACGAGGATGTTGAAAAGAAGAATTTTGGCAGCAGTTTCAATGTACTTGAGCCTCTTTTAAAGGAAGAGGATGGGAAGGAATTGATCGAAACATTGAAGGTCTACCTGGAAAATGGATCTAATTGTAATAAAGCGGCTGCAAAGCTTTATATCCACAGCAATACGGTTAGGTACAGAGTTGCCAAAATCCAAGAGATATGTAATATCGACCTGGATGATTATATCGAGAGACTAAAGCTCGAAATCACCCTTCGTTTTATTGAGTAGCAGAGGATGACAGTCAATTAATTACCAAATAATATAAGCTCCATCCGCATTTTGGCATCTTAATGTGCTATAATAGTAACGAACGAAATCGTTTCTTATAGCTGCCTTGAAAGGAGATATGATATGGATGCCGATCTATTAAGCAGATACATCATCGCTCTAACTAATTTATATGGGGTTGTCCCTGAAAAAAAGGTAGTTGAAGTATACAATCTTTATAATATCCCAAGAGCCAATCTGGGAGATCTGGAGATGTCAGTATCGAGAATGAACCTGGCTGCTTATCTTGTAACAAGGAAGGCAGGCTATTTTATCAAGGATTATTTAATCTTTGAGGACAGGTATCTGGAGCTTCTGGAGGAACAGGGAGATAAAGACTTCTATATCCCGGGACCTGAGGAGATACTTCGATACGAGGACGAGTTTTACTTTCAGTCCTCGAAGGAGTTCAAAGACTTTGAAAGCTCTCTAAACGATTACTTTGAACTTGAACCATCTACACATAAACAAATAGTTGAGCTACTTATGATGGACTGCCAGCTTGGGTTTGACATAAAGAGCATCCTTTCTGAGCTGGAAAGGAAAAGACTTAATTTTGAATCCATAGTCGATAGGAACAATTTCATGCACGCTTTTAAGAAAATTTGTCGGAGTTCAAGGAAATGGCAATATCGGGGTCATACATATAATGAACTTTATTCAGGAAATAGAATTAGTGGAGTAAAGGAGAAATTCAGGAAAATTCTTAAGGGTTCCTGAGTATAAATACAATATCTTTTGGGAGGCTTATATGACCGATTATCTAAAGCAGGCTAAAAACATAGAGAGTGAAATAATTGCCAACAGAAGGGCTATACACGGATTTGCTGAGATAGGATTCCAGCTGGATAAGACTGTCGATTTTGTAGAAGCCAAGCTGAAGGAGTATGGTCTGGAGCCTAAAAGAATAGGCAAAGCTGGAGTAACAGCAGTGGTCGGTAAATCCGGAAATACGATCCTTTTAAGAGCTGACATGGATGCATTGCCAATGAAGGAGGAGACAGGGCTGGAATTTGCATCTGAGACAGGGAATTGCCATTCCTGCGGGCATGACTGTCACACAGCCATGTTATTGGGAGCTGCAAAGCTGCTCAAGGATAACGAGGATGAGCTTGAGGGTACAGTAAAACTAATGTTTCAACCGGCAGAAGAGCTTCTTGCAGGTGCGGTCGATATGATCGAGGCAGGGATATTGGAGGACCCAAAGGTCGACGCAGCATTGGCGATCCATATATACGTTGGAAATGAGCTATCCAAAAGCGGAACTGTTGCATACGCAAAAGGACCGGCGCTGTTTTCCGGAGATGCCATAAAGATAACCATCAAAGGGCAGAATGCCCATGGCAGCACACCGGAAAAGGGGATTGATGCAATCAATATAGCAGCACATACGGTAATAGCATTGCAGGAGATAATAGCAAGGGAAACCTCGTGCATGGACAACTCAGTTGTCCTTGTGGGAAAGATATACGGTGGAGATACTGTCAATACACTTGCAGGGAATGCTGTTCTTGAGGTTTCTGTGCGAGCTACGACACAGGATAACAGGGAATTTCTGATTAAAAGGATAAGGGAGATAGCAGAAAGCGTTGCAGGGACCTTTAGAGGAGAAGCTATTGTTGAGCACCAGTATGGCATGGGTCCATTGTACAATGATCCTGCATTGAGCGATGATATGGCAGGATACTGTGAGGAACTCCTAGGAGAGGGCACAACCTTTAGAATACCTTTAGCCGTGGGTACTGAGGACTTTACTTCCATAGCGTCAAGGGTTCCTTCCGTAATGCTGAATCTTGGTATGGGAAGTAAGGATGAAGGCTACACCTACTCCATGCACAACCCGTCAATGGTTGTAAACGAGGAGGTCCTGCATAAAGGAGCCGCTATTTATGCCTATGGAGCAATGAGGTACTTGAAGAAAATATAATAATTTTGCGATAAGGGGTTTACAAATCATTTAAATGGTGGTATTCTTTATAATATTAATTTAGTATGGTAACGCAATGACGAGAAAGAGTAATCGTGTCCCAAGCAATTAGAGAGCCTGCGGTTGGTGGAAGCAGGCAGCAAAGGTACGATGAACACATCTCTGAGCGGGCTGGTGAAATCAGAAATGATAGTAGCCGGGTTCGGGAGCTCCCGTTATTGGGCAAGGGTATAGATTTTTTGTACCCCATAAGGGCGGTGTTGTGAGACATCGCTGAATAGAGGTGGAACCACGGAGCTTAGCTCCCGTCCTCTGGCATATGCCGGAGAATGGGAGCTATTTATTTTTACAAAAACAGGAGGAGAGGTAAAAATGGGAAAAATCAATAAAAAAGGCATAATGATTTTATTAACGGCAGTAATAATCACCTTAACAGCAACAGCTTGCAATCAAAGCAGCAGCGAAAGCTCTGAGGCACCAGCAAACAGACTTGAAGCAATCATAGAGAGAGGATATATTGAGGTCGCTACAGAGCCTTATTTTGCACCATATGAATTCGTCGATCCAAGCAAGCAGGGTGACGAACAATATGTCGGTAGTGATATGGAGCTGGCGAAGTACATAGCAGAGGAATTAGGAGTCGAGCTTAGGATTGTACCTCTGGAGTTTTCAGCAGTTCTTGGGAGCATTACTGAAGGCAAGTACGATCTTGCCATTTCTGCTCTATCATATATACCTTCAAGAGCAGAAGCAATGAATATGTCCAAGGGTTATTATTTTGCTGAGAACGCCCCAGGTCATGGCTTACTTATAAGAAAGGCAGACAAGGACATAATAAGTGGTCCCGATGATCTTGCAGATAAAACAGTGGTAGCACAAAGTGGATCGCTGCAAGAGCTTTTCGTTAACGAACAGGTTCCTAAGTTCAAGGAATTCAAAAGAGTATCAGCAACAACAGATGGTTTTCTAATGGTTCAGGAGGGGAAAGCAGATGCTTGTGCCGCGTCGATTCCCATGGCACAGCTTTATGTCGAGGCAAATCCGGGTGCAAATTTGATGGTTGTCGAAGGATTTGAATTCATAATGGACGAGGAAACTGCCGGAACCAGGATCGGGATCCCAAAGGGCGAGGATGAGCTGACTGAAAAAATCAACTCAATAATAGATGAAGTACTCCAATCAGGAATTTTTGAGGATTGGCATATAGAGTATACAGAGTATGCAAAGAGCTTGGGTCTGTAGGGATCCAATTGTTATTAAATGCTATCAGATAAGGAGAAGCTGTGAATGATTGACACAATTATAAAGCTATGGAGTAAATATGATTATGTATATATCGATGGTTTATTGGGAACTCTCTGGCTGGCTGCTGTTACTGTTATGGCAGCCACCGCAGTCGGGACCATTATCGCACTGATGCGGCTTTCAGGGGTTAGACTATTGGATAGGTTCACCGTGCTTTATATTGGTGTTCTAAGGGGCACGCCTATCCTTCTTCAGCTTTATTTTTTCTGGCTGACACTGCCAAAAATATCACCTATAACCTTGTCAGATACTGCGTGTATAGTCATAGCTTTGATCGTTAATGCCAGTGCATATGTCGCTGAGGTCATACGAGCCGGTATTCAGGCTGTGGACAAAGGGCAGAAAGAAGCTGCCAAGAGCTTGGGCTTAAGTGACAGGAACACATTCAGATATATTGTGTTTCCCCAAGCCATTAAGAATATTCTTCCGGCACTCGGCAACGTATACATTACCATGGTCAAGCAAACATCATTGGCATCAGTCTTTTTCGTTCAGGAGCTTATGACTTCGTACAGGACAGTACAATCAGCCACCTTTCTTGCGATCCCTTCACTGGTAATAGTTGGGGTGATTTACCTGGTGGTAACTACGATCCTGTCAAAAGGACTTGATTTATTTGAAAGGAGGCTCCAGAGAAATGAGTGAAAGTAAGGAGCTGATCTATGTAGTAGATTTGTGCAAGCAATTTGGTGAACTTAAGGTTCTTAAAAATATTACTGAGACCATACACGAGGGAGAGGTCGTATCAATAATTGGACCCTCCGGGAGCGGGAAGAGCACATTTCTGAGATGCCTTAATTTATTGGAGAAGCCGAGCAGCGGGAAGGTGATTTTCAAGGGGGTAGACCTTGCAGATAAAAACATCGATGTAGATAAACACAGGCAAAAGATAGGCATGGTCTTTCAGCTTTTCAATGTTTTCCCACACATGACGGTTCTTGAAAACATAACTCTTGCTCCTATGCTGGAGAGAAAGATATCAAAGGCTCAAGCTGAAGACCAGGCGGTTGAACTTCTTAAAAGAGTAGGGCTTCTGGATAAAAAGGATGAATATCCTACCAGATTGTCCGGAGGACAAAAACAAAGGCTTGCCATCGTTAGAGCCTTGGCAATGGAACCGGATGTAATGCTGTTTGACGAGCCAACCAGTGCTCTGGATCCGGAAATGGTCAAGGAGGTGCTCGATGTCATCAAGTCGCTGGTAGTAGCAGGAATGACCATAGTTATAGTGACACATGAGATGGCATTTGCAAGAGAAGTTAGCGACAGGGTTCTGTTTATGGCAGATGGAGAGATAGTTGAGCAGGGAAGTCCCGAAAGCTTGTTTCTTGATCCAAAGAATGACAGGACGAAGGATTTTCTTAGCAAAGTTCTATGATCAAAGGAGAGACTAAATGAAAGACCTTGAGTATATTTCAAATGCCATTGATAAGAGAGATGATGAACTCTCTGAAATAGCCACAAAAATATGGGAGTTTGCTGAGTTGCCATATGAGGAATTTAATTCATCCAGACTACTGATAAATAAGCTTAAGTCCGAAGGATTTAATGTGGAGGAAGGTGTAGCTGATATGCCCACAGCCTTTACCGCAAGATGGGGAGAAGGTAAGCCTGTATTTGGATTTCTGGGTGAATTTGACGCACTTGATTCATTGAGCCAGAAAAGAGAGATAGCAGTAAAGAGCCCTATATGTGAAGGTGCTCCTGGCCATGGCTGCGGCCACAATGTCCTGGGTGCTGGCTCACTGGGAGCTGCTCTGGCTGCTAAGGATTACATGATTGAAACAGGGAAAATGGGGTCAGTAATTTATTTTGGATGTCCAGCGGAGGAAGGGGCAGGCTCTAAGCAGTTTATGGCCAGGGCTGGAGTTTTCGATGACGTGGACTTTGTTTACACATGGCATCCATCCGATATAACTCAAGTCCAGTCTGACAGAACGGTTGCCATAATGGGGGCAAATTTCAGATTCGCGGGAACTACAGCTCATGCCGGAAGTACACCTCATCTTGGGAGGAGTGCGCTTGATGCTGCTGAGCTGATGAGTGTTGGAGTTAACTATTTAAGAGAGCATATGATAGATCAGGCGAGGGTCCATTATGCATACTCTGATACGGGTGGTACGGCTCCCAATGTGGTGCAGGATCGGGCAACAGTCAAATATGAGGTCAGGTCACCTAAAGTAAGGCAGGTTAATGAGCTTTTCGAAAGAGTAGAAAATGTGGCAAAAGGAGCAGCGCTTATGACAGGCACGAGGATGGACTATGAGGTAACCATGGCCTTCTCGGATTATATAACCAACGATGCGCTTGCTGTGATAGCGGATCGGGCTTTAAGAGATGTGGGAGCTCCAGCTTGGGATGAGGATGACTTTAAGCTGGCTAAAGAGTATTTGGAAAGCTTTAATGAAACCACAAGGGATATGGCAAAAGAGAAGATTATAAAAAGTTTTGGTATGGACCGACTTGAAGAAGTATATCAAAGACCTTTGGATACATCCATCACTCCATATCTCAGAGGAAATCAAAACTATGTATCAGGCTCTACCGATGTAGGGGATGTCTGCTATACAGTCCCCACCCTGAATTTTAATGTTGCCACGGCATTTATCGGCAATGTGGGGCATACGTGGCAAATGACAGGACAATCCGGTAGCAGGATCGCCTTGAAGGGAATGCTTACAGCTGCAAAGGCTATGGCACTATCGGCTTTAAGGACCGCTGAAAGACCTGATATAATAGAAGAAGCAAAGAACATAGTCCGGAATCAAAATGGAGGAGCATATCAATGCCCTCTACCTGATTATGTAAAACCCCAAATTGGGAGGTATTAAAGCAAATGGTGTACCCATTCAAGGTACACCATTTTTTCGGAGTATTTATATTCATCAGTACTCCATCGTTTCTCCAATTTTTAGGATCCTCGTATCACTCCATTTATTTTTAGCCTTGAACTCCTCAGGATCAGCCTTGATGAGCGGGAAGGTGTTGTAGTGCATTGGAACTGTAAGTCTTGGTTTGATGAACTCTACAGCCCTTACGGCATCCTGGATGTCCATGGTATAGTTGCCTCCGATAGGGAGGAGCGCTACGTCGATGTTCTCAATCTCCAGAAGCTTCATGTCCATTGTAAGTCCCGTGTCTCCTGCGTGGTAGAGCTTTTTACCCTCGATCTCAACTACGAAGCCACATGGATTTCCACCATCTCTAGGTCCTTTGCTCGTTGGAATAGATGAGCCATGGAGAGCAGGAGTCATTTTTACCCTCCCAAAATCAAAGGTATATCTGCCGCCTATATGCATCCCGTGTGTTCTAAGCCCATGCTCGGAGAGGTAGTTCGAAATTTCTGCGTTGCTTATAACAAGAGCTTTATTTTCCCTTGCAAGATCTATGGTGTCTCCGATATGATCACCGTGTCCGTGAGTAACAAAGATATGGGTCAGGTCCTTGATTTGATTGGGCTTAATTGCAGCGGATGGATTACCTGAAAGAAATGGGTCAAATACTGCCTTAAAGCCTGATCCCAACAGCATAAATGATGAGTGTCCCAGATATTGAAGCTTCATCGGTGTACCTCCTCTTATAACAATAGTATACATATTTTTGTATACCCATTTATCCCTTTGCATCTCAATATTATTGATGTTATCATTAAGTAAAGCGATAAAAATATTACCGGGAGATGATCAGATGAGGTTGTTGGAAAAGAGAAAAGAGATAATTGAATACGGGAAGAAACTGGTTGAAAATGGACTTACAAAGGGTACTGGTGGAAATCTCAGCATATGCGACCGTGAGTCAGGTCTTATGGCGATAACACCAAGCGGCATAGACTACTTTCTAATTAAGCCTGAGGAGATCGTACTTATAGATGTTGAAACCGGGAAAATAGTCGAAGGAGATGCTCTGCCATCCAGCGAAAGAGATATGCACAGGATTTTCTATAAGTACAGAACTGATATCGATGCGATCATACATACACACACCACATTTGCAGCCACCATAGCATGCTTAAACATAGATCTTCCTGCTGTACATTATTTGGTGGCACTGGCTGGTCCTGATGTCAGATGCGCGGAATATGCTACCTATGGTACTGTTGCACTCGCCAAAAACGCATATAAGGCTATGGAGGACAGGAAGGCATGTCTTTTGGCAAATCATGGTATGTTGGCTGGAGGCGGCAGCCTGGCTGAAGCATATAATATAACGGAAGAGATAGAGTTCTGCTGCGAGCTTTACTATAGGGCCAAGTCGATTGGAAACCCGGTAATTCTTCCTGAGGACGAAATGACCAGGATGATGGAAAGGTTCAAGAACTATGGTAAGCGTGGGGAGGAGCATGACGAGATATGATAGCAAATAACAAACCAAGTATCCTATGCACCGCTGAAACCGGAGAATTGATCAGGACATTGGACGATTTCGCTAAAATCGAGTTCAAGGGCTGGGCTGAAGAGCAAAGGATACTCACTGAAGAAGAGCTATGCAGTCTTATGCAAGCTTACCAGCCGGATATACTTATAACAAGCTATGATCCGGTTACGAGGAGAGCAATCGACAGCTCCAAGAATCTAAAGCTTGTCATTTGTACAAGAGCAAATCCTGTGAATGTGGATACTGGATATTTAAAGGAAAAAGGAATACCTCTAAGCTATTCACCGGAGAGAAACTCTGATTGTACTGCGGAATACACAGTAGCCATGATGCTTTCAATAATGAGAAGGATCCCAATGGCTTATCACGACCTTAAGAAAGGCTTGCATACTGTAGAGGAAGCAAGAGACAATGAAATAAGGGAAGGATTGAAGCGGGATGTAACCTGGGCGCTGGGGAAGGACACCCCTTATATACAGTACAAGGGCTATCAGATGAAGGGGAGGACCCTGGGAATAGTTGGCTATGGAAGCATAGGCAGGAGAGTTGCTTCGATCTGCAGAGGATTTGGGATGAAAATAATCGCCTTTGATCCATATTTGGATAAGACTGCATTTGAGGATGTCTACTTTACAGACACCCTTCTGGAGCTCGCAAATAAAGCTGATGTCGTTTCCGTTCACAGCAAGGATTCCCCCAGCACATATCATATCATCGACAAGGATTTTCTGGGAAATATGAAGAATGGATCCTTCTTCATAAATACATCGAGAGGTGCTCTGGTTGATGAAGCCACACTGGTGGAAGCATTGAGAGAGGGAAGGATAATGGGTGCAGCGCTTGATGTATTTGAAACAGAACCAATAAGAAGAGATCATCCATTTCTTGGCGAACTGGGAAACTGTGTGGTTACACCCCATCTTGCGGGGGCTACTTATGACGCCATTGATAATCATACTGAACAGCTGGTAAGAGATGTGCTACATTTCATTAAGGGTGAGGAACTGGAATTTGAATATAAGTAAGGAGGAGGTACTTTGGGAAAAGATAAGGATTTTCAAGGATTAGGGTTCGAGACCCTTGCAGTTCACGCTGGACAGCACCCGGATCACGAGACAGGTGCATTGGTGTCTCCAATATATAAGACCAGTACATTTGTTTTTACAGAGGACAGAATGGAAAGATGGCTTGCCGGAGCGCCACTTGATGATGAGATAATTTACACCTACGGCAGGTCCAGAAACCCTACTCAGGTTTCTCTGCAGCAAAAAATTGCTGCTCTTGAGAATGCTGAAGCATCCTTAGTAACATCATCAGGTATGGCCGCAATAACCATGGCAGTACTCGGTTACTGCAAATCCGGTGATCACCTTATATCAGCTCAAACTGTATACGGGGGAACTTTTAATCTGTTTGATCATGTTTTAAAGGATCTGGGCATAGAAGTGACCTTTCTGGAAGAATTGAATAGGGAAAATTTGGATAAAGCTAAGAAAGATAATACCAAGCTGGTATATTTTGAGACAATATCAAATCCGACCCTTGATATACCGGAGATAGAAGAGATTGTCGAATGGTCAAAGGAAAATGGTATCAATACCGTGGTCGACAGCACCTTTACATCGCCTTACCTTTTCAGACCGCTGGACTGGGGTATAGATACTGCGATCCACAGCTGCACAAAGTACATAAACGGTCACGGAGATGTGGTTGCTGGGGCAGTCGTAGGTACAAAAGACTTTTGCGAAGGGCTTAGAAGCAAGCAGTATATGGATATGGGTCCCGTCTTAGCTCCTGACAGCTGCTATTTGATGATGAGGGGACTTAAGACACTTCACCTGAGGATGCAAAGACATTGCGAAAATGCGATGGAGTTTGCAAGAGCCATGAAGGATCATCCCAAGATCAAGGCTGTCATTTACCCTGGTCTTGAGGATGATAAAAACCACGAGAGGGCAAAAAAGTATTTTGATGATTTCGGTGGAATGGTTGGCATAGTTATAGAAGGAGACCGGAAGAAGGCACAGGAGCTTATTTTCAAGCTTAAGCTATGTTATTTTGCGGTTAGTCTGGGTGATCTTGATACTCTTGTACAAATTCCTGCAACCATGACCCATAGGAAGGTACCTAAAGAGGACAGAGAAAAGATGGGTATTGAGGATGGATTGATCAGAGTTTCTCTCGGAGTGGAAAATGTTAAGGATATAATAAAGGATTTCGAAAGCGCACTGGAGTTGATCTGATGAAGCATTACCTTGCCGTCGATGCGGGAACAACAAGAATAAAGGCTGGGCTCTTCAATGAAGAGGGAAGTATGATCGGCATGACCTCAAGGTTTGTAAAGATTTCCATACCAGGCAGAGGCTGGTGTGAGATGGATATGGATGAGCTGTGGCAGCTTGTTTCCGGAGCGATCAGTGAACTTAGCATGTTATTTTCAGAGCAATGGAAGACTCTGGCGGCTGTCGGAATTGCCGCACAGGGTGAAGGAGCATGGCTTCTTGATAATGAAGGCAAACCCGTGAGGAACGCAATCCTATGGAATGACAGCAGAAACGACCAAATTCCAATGCATATCTGGGAGGAAGCAAACCTGTGCAGTTCTCGTAACCATATGGTTCCGCTATGTGTCGGGTCTCCTCTTGCTATCCTGAATTGGCTGAAGGATCACGAACCTCACAGCTACAGTAGGATCGAGCATGTGGTTTATTGCAAGGATTGGTTGAATTTCAGGCTTACAGGTAAAATATCAACTGACTGGACAGATGCATCAACAACTGCAATAAATGTAACAAAAAAGACCAGGGTAAATGAGGTATTTAAAATACTTGGAATTGAGGAAATGATTAAGAAGTTTCCCAGGATATTACAGTCAGGCGAGGTCATGGGGAAGGTTTCTGCAAAGGGCTCATCTGATACCGGGATACCCGAGGGAACTCCTGTAATCGCAGGGTGTATAGATATCTCTGCCACTTCAGCAGGCCTTGGTGCCGTAGCACCGGGAGACTCGGGAAGCATAATAGGAACAACCTTAGGCAATATTGTTATAATGGGCAAGGATGAGGTCGAAGAGATGAATGTCGAAGAGGGGAGCATCCTTTGTCATGTGAAGGATGGATCGTACTTACGACAGATGTCAGCGTTGAGTGGTTCTGTTATCCTGGATTGGTGCAGGAAAGAGCTGGGGGTAACTGCGAACGATATATCTTATTTGGAATCAGAAATCAAATCGGTTCCACCAGGCTCTGAGGGTGTGATATTCCTTCCATATTTATTTGGGGAGAGAGCGCCGTTCAAGGCACCAGATGCATCAGCTGTGTTTTACGGGTTGAGGTTCAATCATACCCGGGCACATATGATCAGAGCGGTATATGAGGGACTTGCGTACTCCATGTATGACTGTCTTACCTATATGCCAAAGGGAAATACAGACAGGTTTATTGCTGGAGGAGGTTCAAGAAGCGACCTTCTATGTCAGATCATAAGCGACGTGACCGGGGAAGTGGTTATAAGATCCAACAGGGAAGAGTTAGGCCTTTACGGGATATATAAGGTCATAACGGGAAATTGGGAGGAAATTAGCTCTCCCTCCGATAGATTTTATCCTGATCTTGATAAGAACCAAATATATATGAAAATGTTTGGTGAGTTTTTAAGGATCAGGGACAGGCTGATACTAAGGTAACATAAGTAAACAACAGGCAGAGACGGTTGGATAAGCCTCAATGATCTCTGCCTGATTTTTTTAGAATCCTTTTATTTGGCCTCTGTAAGGAGGCTCCTTGTTGTCTCTGAACTCATCAATCCCCGGACCTCCGAGCCTCTTAAGCCTCCATATACCATAAATATAGCTTAATATAAGGACTGAAAGAGTTGCAGGGGTGCCTAGAAGTGTGTTCATCCAGGCTTGTTTAATCAGATCTCCACCCTGGTATAGTCGAAGCTGCAGGATCATCCTTGTAAGGAATAGAACAGCCCACATTACCGTTACCTCTGCATATGCTGGTTTGATATCCCTTCTTAGGAACCAGGACATTTCCCACCCTCTTGAAAGGTGACTTGCTATTGCAGCCATAGGTCTTCCTATTATTAGTGTAACTATCGCAGCGATAAAAAGAAAGCCGCTGGTGATTATTCTTGGAATAAAGTAATTTGCAGCATTTCCTGCGAAATATGCAAATGCAGATGCAATCAATACTCCCAACAGTCCCCCAACCGCATATTTGACTGTCTCTCCCTTGAGATATCTCACAGCACCTAAAAGCAAAGCAGATAATACTGCAGAAATAATCCCCCAGGAAAGCCCGAATAGACTGTTAGCTATAACAAAGACAAGCGGAGGGAGTATGGCCCCGAGAGTCTTGCCTCCTATGACGGATTTGACCTCGTTCCTGACATCATTAAGAAGAGGTGACATTTTTAGCGATCTCCTTTCGGTACGATCTCCTTAGACCTCCACCCAAGAAAGAACCTTACCCAGTCGCCCTTATTGATTTCCAAATGGATCGCTGTATAGAGAGCTCCCGCAAAGAATCCTAATATCATTATGGCTATTATCCATAGTATAGAAATGAATTTACTCTTCTCTCTGAAGAAAACCCACATGGAAAAAATCGTGAAGCCTACATACAGGTCTACCATGGAGACTATTCCCCATGGATTGTTTAATATAATGCTTCCGTCTGCAAAGAAGTCGCCCTTGGTGAATCCAAAGAACAATGCTGCAGACATTGCAGCTACCCCCAGCCATGCAATTGCCCTTGCAATTTTCATGAGTAATCCTCCCTGTAAAGTATCGTAGCTATTTCCTGATATCCAAATTGATCCTGCCATCCTTGATCTCCACGATCCTGTCGGCCTGCTCAGCTATCCTCTGGTCATGGGTGATTATTACGAAGGTGGTCTTGAACTTATCATTGATATCTCTAAGTGTAGAGTATATTGTCTTGGTTGAATCCGAATCCAGATTACCGGTGGGCTCATCGGCGAGTATCAGCTTGGGTCTGTTTATAAGAGCCCTTGCGATAGCCGTTCTCTGCTGCTGCCCACCTGACATATTAGTGGCTAGATTGTTCTTTACCTTTGTGAGTCCAACAAGGTCAAGCAGCTCGTCAGCCCACTCCTCTATTTCCTTAGGGACCTTGAAGTTCCCTATTCTATAGGGTATAAGGACATTCTCTCTGGCTGTAAATTCCGGAAGAAGATAGTGGAACTGGAATATGAAGCCTATGGTTTTGTTTCTCAATATGGCAAGCTCTTCCTTGCTCAGGGTGTCTGTACGGTTGCCGTCTATGAAGACCCTGCCTGAGGTCGGTTTGTCAAGGGTACCGATAATGTTTAGAAGGGTGCTCTTTCCACTTCCCGATGCACCTATTATTGAGTTGAAGCTGTTCTCCTCAAATGAGAGGTTTAGATCAAACAAGACCTGGGTCTTTATCTTTTCTCCGTATATCTTATTTATTTCCTCTAGCTGAATTATATTAGCCATTCTTGATCACCTCGATCGGATTAAGCCTTGATGAAAGTCTCGCTGGAATAAGTGAAGCGATCATTGCGGAAATCACTGCAAATAATCCTGATAAGGCTATGAAGCCATAATTTACATATATTGGGATGACCGGGGTTCCGTCAGGATTTAAAGCAAACTTTGTAAAAGACCACAAAAGACCGAAGCCGAGTGCAATACCCAGTACTGCGCCCAATAGACCAAGCATCAGGCCCTGGAACACAAATATCAGGCTTGCGTCGCTGTCTTGTATGCCCATTGCCTTCAGTATTCCCAGCTGCTTTGATCTCTGTACTACTGAAATAGCGAGTACGCTTGAAATGCCTAATAGCACTGCCACAAGGACGAAGACCTGGATCATATAGCTTGAAACGCTTTGGCCGTTGAGACCGCTTAAAAGCGATGCATTCTGGTCCTTCCAGTTGTCAATTCTAAGGTCCTTGCCTGATATGGAATATTCAAGTTTCTCTGCAAGAATATCTGCGTCAAATACCTCAGAGACCTGCATCTCGACTGATGTGACGCTGTTATCTGTTCCAAGTATACCTTGGGCTGTATCCAGTGAAGTGACAACCCAGCTTTCGTTTAGCGAAGACACCCCAAGGTCAAAAAGACCTGTTACTGTTAGTCTTGTGAATCCACCGTCCGGGGTCAGTAGTGTTATCCTGTCGCCGGTTTTTGTACCTGTTTTTACGGCAAGCTCCCTTCCAATGATTGCTTCATCCCTTAGGGTGGGGAGAGAGCCCTCATACAATCCATCAGTGAAACCGTAGATAGGATCAGAGTCGAATAGATTGAAGCCTCTTATAACAACCGGATCGATGTCGGTTTCATAATCAATGCTTGCAGGTCCATCCACTGCTGGTGAAACATTTATTATCTCCGGCTCAAAAAGCTTAGCCTCGTAGACGGTCCTTTCCCAGTCCTTTATAAGCTTTTCCTCATTGGTCGAGGTTATAGTGATTTGAGATGAACTGCCGATTGTCGTATCTACAAGGTCTATCTGAAGACCCTGGATGAGTAAACCTATAAAAATCTGAACAGAAACACCAACTGCTATACCAACTGCAATAAGTGCGGTTTGACCTCTGCCGGAACGTAAAAATCTTAAGGCGATTGAAAAAGCAAGTTTCATGAGGCGTCACCCTCCCTGAGACTTTTTATATCTGAGTAGCTGTCCATAAACCGATCTCCACCTAGTGCGCTGAAAAGCTCCATATTATTTTTTATGGCTCTGCCGCCAAGTATCACCTCAATGCCATCTCCATGATCGCTCCGGATCTCCTCAATAAGCTTTTTGGCCTCTGAGAGGTGATAATGGTCAGTGACGCTTATGGCGACGTATTTTGGCTTTTCAATATGAATTGCAATGGATACCTGATCCCTTGGAGTGTTGGCACCCACGAAGATTATCTCATACCCCTCAATGGCAAACATATCCGCCATCATTCTGAGCCCAACATCGTGAAGCTCTCGCTCCGGGCATGCAAGAAGTACCTTTATTCCAAGCGGTTCCTGGCTATTCTTTAACTCTATTACATAAAGATATATTGATTCTATTATGGTCTTTACTATACCAGTCTTTACATGCTCATCCCAGATACAGCCTTTATCCTCATCTTGACACTCATCTATTGTAAATAGGGCAGGGGTTAGTATTTCCTCATATAGTTCAGGAAGTGAAAACAAACCATCAGAAAGGCCTTTGACGGCAAATTGAACACAGGCATCCTTATCCTTTTTTTCAAAAAGCTCCATGAAGCTGAAATAATGTCGATTCATTTCTGTCACCTCATTCTAAAATACTTACTTCAGTACCGTCAGATATTTCCATTTGAGGATTAAGAATGATCTGATCGTTCTCGTTTAGCCCTGACTTAATTTCTACTGCATATCCGTCTGATATCCCAAGCTCAACAGCAGTTTTTACAGCCTTGCCAGCTTTAACTACATAAACGAAGGCTGAGCTCGACTCATCATACCTGACAGCCTCGGTTTTAACTGAAAGCACTCCTGCTTTTGAATCCGTTGAAACCACGGCATCTGCATCAAAGCCAGGAATAATTTTATCATCTGCGTCGCCAAGTAGTATCCTTACCTCGACCCTAGGTGTCCTGCTCCCGCTGGATGGCTCCACCTTGGCAAGTTTTCCAACAAAGGATACTCTGCCCTCGTAGGATCTTCCTGAACCTGGAACCTGAACAATGGCTTTTTGGTCTTCAGCTATCAACAAGGATTCCTCCTGAGTAACAAATGCAACGAATTCAAGGCCTTCACTGCCATGTATGATGACCTCAGCCCCTACTGGAACCGCCTTGCCCTCGTCAAGAGGAAGATCAACCAACCTGCCTGAAATATTGGATTTTATGATCGTGTCGTTGATAGAATTCTGAAGCAGCTCCATGTCCAGAAGTATGGATTGTCTTTGTCTGTCGAGACCCTGGACTCCGTCGGATGAACTGTTAACGAATTGAGAGTATCGGAGAGTGGCATCCTCATAGTTCAACAATGCGGTATTTCTATAAGCTTCAAGGGACATTTGGGCTGATGCCCTGTTGTCGTACTCTGCTTTACTGATCGCTCCTTCTTCTAAGAGTGTCTTGTACGCTGCAAGATCCTGGGCACCCTTTGATGCGTCTGCTACAGCTTTATTGTAATCTTCCTTTGCTCTGTCCAGGGCATTTTTAAGTATAGCCTGATCACTGGATATGGAGGTGTTTTTAAGTGTTCCAAGCTCATCCTCGACTTGCTCAAGCGATAAGGATGTCTTCTCCAACGAAAGCCTTAAGTCAGTAGAATCAAGCTCTGCTATTATCTGACCTGGTTCGACCTCTTCATTTTCCTTTACATGTACCTTAAGCACCTTTAAGCCCTGCTGAACGGATATGATCTCGCTTGATACAGGCTCTACAGTACCCGACATGGATACAGTCCTTGTGATGTCAGATTTTGATGCAGTCATTGCTTTGACCTCGACTCCGCCTCCTCCTCTTCCAAAAATATAGAAGGCTGCCATAGCAGCGACAGCAAGCAATCCAAAGATCCTGAAGGATTTTTTCTTAATAATATTCATGGTATGGACCCCTTTCAGACGTTTTTATATGACTGATTTGATTAATTCCATTCCTATTTACCCAAATTTTGGAATTATATCAGTTATGGAATGGGAAAATGATTTGGTTGTCACAAATATTGTCGATGGTCGAGAAATTGTGCTAATATTAGGGAGAGGGGGTGACATGGTGAAGGAAGGCAGCATCAGTCTGGATTATGTCGACGCTATTATGATAGTTGACAGAAATGGTAAAATAGTTTATTCAGTCAGATACAATCCGAGATTCGACAGTGATGGTTGTGATGATGTTCTTGAGTCTGTTTTGAACAAGAATTTTCTTGAGGTATACCCAAATATCGATCCTAAGGAAAGCTCAACTGTAAGAAGTCTTGAGACGGGTAAGCCTGTTTATATGGAAAGGCAAAGATTTACTGACTTTACGGGCAGAGCGATCACTACAACTAACCTTACGATCCCAATTATCAGAAATGGTCAAATACTTGGTGTGGTAGAGCTTTCAAAGGATGTCACGAAGTTTAATGAATCAACGTCTCCAAAAAAATTGAGAAACAGGGTTGAGAGAGGAACTTCAAATTTATATAGCTTTGAGGATATCCTCACAACCAATCCTGAAATGAAGCTTAATATAATTAAAGCAAGAAGTATAGCTGAGTCAAGGTCATCAGCTATTGTATATGGTGAGACCGGAACCGGCAAAGAGCTTTTTATCCAGGCGATACACAACGGTAGTGACAGGGCAGGGAAGCCATTTGTAGCCCAGAATTGTGCGGCATTACCCGAGAGCCTTTTTGAAACTATACTTTTCGGATCGGTCAAAGGTGCGTTCACAGGTTCAATCGATAGATCAGGATTGTTCGAGGAGGCAGATGGAGGAACATTATTCCTTGATGAGCTGAACAGCATGCCCAAAAACCTTCAGGCAAAGCTCTTAAGAGTGCTTCAGGACGGCCGGGTCAGAAGAGTCGGCGATACAAAAGATAAGCAGGTTGATGTCAGAGTTGTCGCTGCCATGAATATGGACCCTATGACAGCGATGGAGAGGGGCTTTTTGAGGGAGGATCTATTTTTCAGACTGGGAGTCATGACATTAAGGCTACTTCCCTTAAGAGAGAGAAAAGAGGATATCCCCCTTTATATTGAGCATTTTATTAATCGTTTCAATAGCCAGTTTGGAAAGTCTGTTGAAAGGATCTCCAGAGATGTTGAAAAACTATTCCTTGAATATCCGTGGCCTGGCAATGTTAGAGAACTGCAGCATATAATAGAATCCTGTATGAGCTTTACTGATAGAAAGGTGATCGAGCTTGATGATCTGCCTGCATACTTGAATAGAGAACCCTCGTCATATCTTTTACAATCAAAGAACCTGGAAGGAAAGACTATTGAGGAGTTTGGATCACTGGACAATCTGCTGGAGACGATTGAAAAGGATATGATATTGAGAACCTTAAAAAACACAGGCTGGAATATATCAAAGGCCGCTAAGCTACTAAGAATAACTAGGCAAAAGCTTCATTACAAGCTCAATAAATACGGCATCGAAATTGAGGCATGACAAAAAATATACAACAAGGTGACAGAAATGTGTCACCTTGTATCTTTTTTTGTCGGTCTACTTAGGTAATCCTTGCCTTTGTAATTGGCATGGTTATTGCATAATTAAATAGTAATAATTGATAGGGGGGTAAATGTATGGAGCTTGAATTGCGTTATAACTATGTGAAGGACATTGTCATGTCAGATAAGACGAAAATTGAAAACGGCATACTGTCTGTAAACACTGAAGAGCTCAGGATGCTGCTAATGGAGGATGACAGGATAGAGGATGTTGGCTTTGAAGTTGCAAAGCCTGGGGATAGCGTGAGGATATTGCCTGTCAAGGATGTGGTGGAGCCCAGGTGCAAGATCGATGGAGATGGCTTCCCTGGTTTAGTTGGCGAGATTTACGAAGCCGGAAGGGGTACGACCTATGTTTTGAAGAATGCTGCAGTTGTAACTACCGGGCCTATAGTTGGATTCCAGGAGGGGATCATTGATATGTCGGGTCCCTTGGCTGACTATACACCGTTTTCCAAGCTGTTCAATCTAGTTATAAGCATTGTTAAGAAAACGCGTGTTACCCCTCATGAGCACGAGGAGGTTGTAAGACTGGCAGGAGTAAGGGCTGCAAATTACCTCGCCAAAGCATGTATTCCATTTGGTTATGAGGATTCAGAGATAATCAAGTGGGGGTCGTTTGATGATAAAAATCACGAATACAAGGACCTTCCAAAGGTAGCCTATGTTTATCAGTGCGTTGGTCAGGGGCTTCTTCATGATACGTATTTCTATGGCAAGGATTCCAAGCTTATGCTTCCTACACCTATAAATCCGCTGGAGGCATTCGATGGCGCACTTGTAAGCGGGCACTGCGTATCCGCAGGATCAAAGACTACTACATACCATCATCAGAATAATGCCGTAATCAAGGAGTGCTTCAAAAGACACGGCAAGGAGATAAATTTCATCGGAGCAGTAGTAAGCCCCATGACAACTGTTCTTCAGGACAAGTACAGAAATTCAATGCTGACAGCAAAAATTGTTGAACTGATGGGTGCAGACGGAGCTATACAGTCTCAGGAGGGCTTTGGCAACCCAACTACCGATTTGATGATGATATGCAAGAGGCTTGAGAATAAAGGCATTAAGACCGTCATGATAAGCAACGAGGACGCAGGAGTAGAAGGCAAGTCTGAATCGCTCCCAGACGGTGTAGATGAAGCAGATGCAATAGTATCAACTGGAAACAGCAATGCAAGGATAAGGATCCCAAGGATGGACAGGATAATCGGGGATTTGGATGCTCTCGAGCATATAACCGGTGGATTCGTCGGCTCGAGGCAGGAGGACGGAAGTTTGATAGTAGAGATCCATGGGATCATCGGAAGCCATAATCTTCAGGGATATAGTTATCTCAGTGCTACTACTGTTTAGGAGGGGGAAGACATGAAAAAAGTGTTGTTTTATACTAATCAATTCTTTGGACAGATTGGCGGCGAAGACAAGGCCTCAATGAAGCCCTTGCTCCTTGAGGGCGCTGCCGGCTCAGCAAATCTTTTTATGGATGGGCTGAATGCTGAGATCGTTGCAACTGTAGTATGTGGTGATAATTACTATGCTGAAAATATGGAAGCTGTAAGAGAAGAGATACTCGAAATGGTCAAGGGACTTGATACAGATCTCTTAATAGCTGGGCCTGCCTTCAACGCTGGACGATTTGGGATGGCTTGTGGAGATCTTTGCGCCTATCTTGATGAAATACTTGGGGTAAAGACGGTAACAGGAATGTATGTAGAAAATCCAGCAGTTGCCATTTACAAAGACAAAACTATAATTGTTGAAACTGCCAACTCAGCAGCAGGTATGAAAAAAGCGGTAGCTGCTATGAAGAATATAGCAAACAAGCTGCTATCCGGAGAAGAGCTTGGACTGCCTGCCGAGGAGGGCTATATCCCAAGAGGGATAAGAGTAAATAGATTTATGGATCGGACTGGAGCTGAAAGAGCCCTTGACATGCTTGTAAAGAAGCTTAAGGGGGAGGAGTTCCAAACCGAGATACCCATACCATCCTATAACAAGGTAAAACCGGCCAGAGGACTTATGGACCTGAAGAAAGCCAAGATTGCAATATTGACATCGGGAGGTGTCGTTCCAATTGGGAATCCCGATCACCTGCCTGCTGCTACGGCTAAATTCTACAAAAAATACAGTATCAAGGATATTGAGAAGCTTGAGGAAGGAAGCTATGAGTCGGTTCATGCAGGTTATGATCCTGTATATGCAAATAAAAATCCAAATGTAGTACTTCCCATTGATCTTATGAAAGCAAAGGAGAAGGACGGAACATTTGGTGAGCTTTATGAGTATTATTATGTAACAACAGGGAATTCAACCTCCGTTGCAGATGCCACTGCAATGGGGAAGGAAATTGCACAGGAGCTGTTGCAAGCTGGAGTTGACGGAGCGATCATGACATCAACCTGAGGCACCTGTACTCGTTGCGGAGCAACGATAGTCAAGGAGCTGGAGGCAGTTGGAATACCTTCATCACATATTTGTACAGTTACACCTATATCAAAAACTGTTGGAGCTGTGAGGATAGTACCGGCATTCGCAATCCCCTTCCCGGTGGGCAATCCAATGGATACCAGTGAGAAGGAAAGTGAAATAAGAAACAGGATAGTGGATGAAGCATTGGAAATGCTGACTGTGGATGTGGAATAAAAATTATAATGTAGAAGGGGGTTTTACAGTGATAATTGGAATTCCAAAGGAGATCAAAAAAAACGAATACAGGGTGGCGTGCAATCCAGATGGAGTAAAGGAGATCACAGGCAAAGGCCATACTGTACTTGTTGAGAAAGGTGCAGGAATAGGAAGCGGCTACTCTGATGAGGACTATATCAATAGTGGTGCGATACTTAAGGATACTCCCAAGGAGGTATATGAAGAAGCCGAGCTAATTTACAAGGTGAAGGAGATATTCCCTCAGGAATTTCAATATCTTAGGGAGGACCACATAGTATTTACCTATATCCACTCCAACGCCTACGCCGAGCAAACTGATGCATTGCTCGAGAGAAAGGTTACTGGGATAGCTTATGAGGATGTAGACGACAAGGACGGCGAATTCCCATTACTTAAGCCAATGAGCATAATTGCAGGCAAAGGGGGATTTCTGGCGGCACTACACTTTATGCAAAGAGTTCATGGAGGAAATGGGATATTGCTCTCAAGAACAGACGGAGTAAGAACCCCGGAGATAACCATCATTGGTGCAGGCAACTCAGGAGTAGCTGCAGCAGAGCTGGCTGCAGCCCTTGGGAATAAGGTAACGATACTCGATATAAACATAGATAAGCTTGAAAAGGCACGAAAGGAGCTGCCTTCAAACGTCGAGCTTCTTATATCCAACAGAGCTAATCTTGAGACGTGCCTGAAAAGAACGGATGTCCTTATTAATTGCATTCTTTGGCCTAAGTGGAGAAAGGATCATTTGGTGGACAGAGACATGCTCAAGATGATGAAGCCGGGAGCGATGATAGTGGACGTTGCATGCGATGATGAGGGTGCGATACAAACGACACATTCAACATCGCACGATGACCCTGTTTACGAGGTTGATGGTGTGACCCACTATTGCGTAGACAACATACCCTCAGCTTTTTCACAGACGGCATCTACAACTCTTTGCAACGTTACAGTTCCATATGTTCTAAAAATAGCAGAAAAGGGCGTGAAACAAGCTCTAATCGAAGATAAGTATCTGAGGAGAGGGCTTACGACATATAAAGGCTTACTTACGCTTGAGGAGACTGGCAGAAAGCAAAACAGACCATGGGTAACACCTGAAAAGGCCCTTGGTATGGAGTAATGAGTATATTGGTTGGTCTCTGGGTATAGTCATCCTAACACACGATTGAATGGAGGTTATAGGATGACTAGGGCATATGAAACGATCGCTTTGCAGCTTGAGCACCGTACTATTAGAGAATTTACAAATGAGCCTGTACCAAAGGAGACAATGGATACGCTCTTACAGATAGCTCAGAGGACCGCGACTTCGAACGGGATGCAAAGCTATTCAATAATTAGAGTGACTGATCCTCAGCTTAAGGAAGCTATTGCCAGGGTGGGGAATCAGGCATATATCGCCAGAGAGCCGGAGCTGCTCATATTTATAGTTGACAGCTATCGAAATGGCAGGATCGCCCTGGAGAAAGGTTACAAAGGCGAAGCGCACAGGGACATGGACAGGTTTTTCCAGGGGTGGACTGATGCCTGCCTTGCTGCTCAAAATGTTGTTCTGGCTGCTGAATCATTAGGGCTTGGAGCAAATTATCTTGGCTGCATATTAAACGATACTGCAAAGATGATCGAGCTTTTGAAGCTCCCGGAGTTAACATTTCCAGTAGTAGGTGTAGGTCTTGGATACCCGAATCAGACTCCACAGCTTAAGCCAAGGATGGACATGAGCTTGAGGGTGTTTGAGAATAGCTACTCGATGATCGATGATTACCTGACTGCAATCAGTGAATACGACAAGGAAATGCAGACCTATTACGATTTGAGAAATGCAAATAAGAGAGTCGACTGCTTCAGTGACCAGGTGGTATCAAAGCTGGTAAATGTTATACCTGGAAGGCAGGATATATTAAACGTAATTAAATCACAGGGCTTTGACTTAATGATAAAATAAAAGCAGTAGGGACGGTTTGCTGCTTTTTAACCCCATGAATGATGGAACCCTCCTGGGGTATATATACATACTACAGGAGGGATTGCTATGAAACCGAGTACAAAGAAGATTATTATATATGCCATTCTGGGTTTGATGATCCTGATCGCTTTTTCATACTTTACCAGAGATGCAGAAAAGGACAGTACCGAGGGTGTAGTGAGTGCTGAGCTTATGCCTGACTACTCTAACAGCAGGTATAAGGAGATATACCTGGCAGGAGGCTGCTTCTGGGGAGTTCAGGCCTATTTTGACAGGATGCTTGGTGTGGTTTACACAAACGTTGGCTATGCCAATGGGGAAAGTGAGGATACTGATTACTATTCTATAGGTGAGACCGGGCATGCTGAGACTCTATATGTAGTGTATGATCCTGATATATTAAGTCTTGAGGAGCTTTTAGGATATTTCTACGGAATAATTGAACCAACAATATTGAACAGGCAGGGCAATGACATTGGGACTCAGTACAGGACAGGAATATACTATGTTGAACCTTTGGATCTGGAAACAATAAAAAGCGTCACAGAGCAGGAACAGAAAAAGTATAATGAACCGATAGTTACCGAAATAGAGGAATTACAGAACTATGTGCTGGCTGAAGAGTATCATCAGGACTATCTTGTAAAAAATCCCGGCGGCTATTGCCATGTTGATCTCTCAAATATACCCAGAGAAAGACCAGCAGTATATAAGAACGCCTATCCAAAGCCAAGCGACAGCGAAATAAGATCAAAACTCACAAGTCTTCAGTACAGCATAACTCAGGAAAATGCCACAGAGACACCATTCCAGAACCCTTATTGGAATAATGAGGATCATGGTCTCTATGTAGATATAGTAACAGGAGAGCCACTTTTTCTCTCATTAGACAAGTTTGATTCAGGCTCCGGCTGGCCTAGCTTTACCAGACCGGTGCAAAGAGAAGTCCTTACCTATCACAGAGATGAGAGTCTTGGGATGGCAAGGATTGAGGTTCGAAGCAGAAGTGGCGATTCCCACCTCGGACACGTTTTTGATGATGGTCCTGTTGAGGAGGGAGGCCTTAGATACTGCATAAACAGTGGAGCATTGAGATTTATTCATGAGGATGACCTTGAGAAGGAGGGATATGGAGGATTCCTTATCTATTTCCGGTAGACGGTTCGAAGGCCAAAGCCAATTAACAGCAGTCCAACAAGACCATTTAAAACTGACATTGCAGCTTCGGGAATAAAGACTCCTGCAATACTTCCAAGTGCTGAGACAAAGGTCATGAACAAGAGCGTTGAAAGTACAGCTCCTGCACCAAACAAGTACATTTCCGTTCTTCCAAGACCGTCCTCGACGATCCTTGATGAAAACACCCCGGCCCAGAACATAATGGTCAGAGGATTAGACAGAGTAAGGAGCAGTACCTTTGGGAAAGCAGATCCTGAACTGACACCCCTAAATAAGTTTATATCAGGAAGTATAGATAAACCAAAAACTCCCAGAAGGGTTTGCAGTCCAAATAATATCAGAATGGAAGCGCCAAAGTATTTGAAAAAAGTCTTGGCGCCTTCTTTTTTTTCCAGTATAGCTGCCATTCCAAGTATTGCGCCTAATATAAAGAGGCTGTCAACCAACGTTACGGCAGCAACACCCTGCATCGCTTGCCAGAAGCCGCTTTCAACCGATGTACCGAATATAAATAAACAGACTGGTCCTACTGCAATTTGAAGAAGCATTCCGAATTTAAAGCCCTTGATCAGCATTTTAACACCTACCTGTTTATGGTTTCCTTGATAGTTGACAGCACGACTTGAGTATTAGACTTTTCCACGCCTTTGATAGATTTGAGCTTACGGCTTATAAATTCCTCTAGCTCTGAAGTATCCCTTAAAAGAACCTTTAGCATATAATCGTACTCTCCCGCCATGTGATGACATTCTATTACCTCAGGATATTTCGTAATTACACTTCTAAAGCCCTGGATGTTACCTGTTTGACCGATATTTACAAAAATAATAGCCAGAAGCCTGTAGCCCAGTTCTTCTCGATTGATCCTTACTGTATACTCCTGGATAATGCCTGACTCTTCGAGTCTTCTCATTCGCTCCGATACTGCAGGTACTGATAGCTTGATCCTCCTGCTTATATCAGAAGCAGTAGCTCTGCCGTTCTCTTTAAGTATTTCAAGTATATTTAAGTCCAGGTTGTCCATATAAAAACACCTCTTAGTATTATTTAAGGATATTATAGAACTTGGCATAATAAATGTAAATAATATGTTATAAAATCAAAAATATATTAAGTTTATTCGCGATTTACTTAAAATGATACTGCATATGAGTTTAATTGATTGCATTGACTTAAAAAAGTGATGTACAATGGGAGTGAGTACTTATTAAGAGGGGGCAGTCATATGAAATTTTTAACCTACAAAAGAGTTGAAGCTGTGAAGGTCGGCATTATGGATGATAACAATATGATATACAGTTTATCTGAGGTGCTGGGGCATGAGGATTACGGAACTATGCTTGAGTGCATCGCTGGAATTTCAGATGCTGAGCTGGCGAGAGTTGATGCTTTTTTAAGGGATCCCGATTTCGAAGGGGTCAGCTCAGATAAGGTGAACATCCTTGCTCCTATTACGAAACCCATCCATGATATTATATGCGTTGGTGTGAATTATTTGGATCATCTGAATGAATCCAAAAATGCAATGAATGATGATAAATTTAACACAGTAACCAAACCAGTATATTTTGGCAAGCGGACTCAGAGGATAGTTGGACCTGAGGCCCCAATAAAAGGATGGCTTGAGGTTGACGAAAATTTGGATTATGAGGTTGAGCTAGCGGTGATAATAGGCAAGAAAGGTACCTGCATTCCAAAGGATAAGGCTGAGGAATATATCTTTGGATACTCAGTTTTTAATGATTTTTCATCCAGGAAGCTTCAGACGCTGCATATGCAGTGGTATAGGGGAAAGAGCCTGGACACTTATACTGCAATGGGACCGGTTATACTGCACAAATCAATGATGCCATTCCCTGTTGAGGCTGATGTAATATCCAGGGTAAATGGTGAGGTAAGACAAAGCTCTAACACAAGGATGCTTATAAATGATATAGCTGAGCTGATATCAGACTTTTCCAATGGGATAACACTCGAACCTGGGGACATAATTGCAACAGGTACTCCGGCAGGTGTTGGAATGGGATTTTCGCCTCAAAGATTCCTTAAAAGAGGAGACGTGGTTGAATGTGAGATCCCGGGGATCGGGATACTGAAGAATACAGTCGAATAGACCAGGGGGCTTAAATGAAAAAGTTTGAAAAGCATTTCAGGATGAGGGAGAACGATATTCTAGAATACGTCAAGGAGAAGCTGGATTTTTTTGAACCGAATGAGCTGCTTCGTTGTGAGGAAATAGGTGATGGTAATATCAACTATGTTTTCAGGGTAACCGGCATGGATTCAAAAAGTTCACTGATAGTAAAGCATGCAGACATAGCTGACAGATCCTGCGGTGATCCGCTTGCAGTGGATAGAAACCGGATAGAGGCCAATGCTCTGATCCATCAAGGCAGCCTTTCTCCAAGGATGGTCCCTAAGGTATATCATTTTGACCCAGTCATGAGCTGCCTTGTTATGGAGGATCTGTCTGACCATAAAATCCTCAGGGATGAGCTTATTCATTATAGAACCTTCGACAATTTGGGCAGAGATTTAGCTGAATTCCTGGTGGATACTCTATTGCCATCCACTGACATGATTATGGACCAGATGGAAAAGAAGCGTCTTGTTAAGGAGTATATCAACCCTGAGCTGTGTGAAATTACAGAAAGACTGGTTTTTACCGAGCCATTTTTAAATGGGAGAGGTAAGAACAACCTAACAGCTCTGGATGAAGGTTTCGCCAACAGAGAGCTTTATTCTGATAGATCCCTTCATCTTGAGGCCGCAAAACTAAAGATGGATTTTCTTACAAAGGCACAATCCCTTATTCATGGGGATCTTCATACCGGTTCAATATTCATAAAGGAAGGGTCTGTAAAGGTAATAGACCCTGAGTTTGCTTTCTTTGGACCTATGGGCTACGATGTTGGGAATATAATAGCTAACCTGTTCTTTCCACTTATAAGGGCTACGGTAGATCGCCCAGGAGATGAGAACAAGGAAATATTCATATATTGGATACAGGAGACTATAAAAGAGTTGATTGAAAGCTTCAAGCTGGGATTCTTACTTAAGCTTAAGGTAAATGCGAAGGAGCCCTTTGCTTCGGATGATATAGTTAGAGAGTGGTATCTTGAGGAAGTGCTTAAGGACTCTGCAGGTATTGCAGGGTTGGAGCTAATACGAAGGACTATCGGAGCCGCCAAGGTTAAGGATATAACCACGATCAAGGACGAAGATGAGCGAGCAATGGCAGAAAGGCTATGTATTTCTTTAGGCAAGGAGCTGATACTGAACAGAGTCAGGATAATGGACAGCGACTCGTATTTTGAAGCATTTATGAGAGCTCAGAGCCACTGAAAATATTAGTTCATATCGATATGCACTGGAGGGATTTATATGAAAATTGTGGTTCTTGACGGATATACGTTGAATCCAGGTGATCTTTCCTGGGAAGGATTTGAAAACCTTGGTGAACTAAAGGTTTATGACAGGACTGCCTATGACCTTTCAAATAGTGATCTCGTAATCGACAGAGGTAGAGATGCAGATGTTATACTTCTAAACAAGACCCTGCTCAATAGGGATATGATGGATCATATGCCTGATTTGAAATATGTTGGAGTTCTGGCAACAGGTTATAATATTGTGGATGTTGAAGCTGCTAAGGAAAAGGGGATCACAGTTACCAATATCCCCACATATGGAACAAATGCGGTAGCGCAGATGGCGATCGCTCTTTTATTGGAGCTCTGCCATCATGCAGGATCCCACAGTGACGCAGTTGTCAATGGAGAATGGGAGTCGAACCCTGATTGGTCATTCTGGAAATATCCGTTGATCGAATTGGCGGGTAAGACAATGGGGATCATAGGCTACGGGAGGATTGGGAGGACAGTAGGAGGTATAGCTAAAGCCCTTGGAATGAAGGTCATTGCTATGGCTAACTCACCGGATCCTTCACTTGAGGATGATATGATGCGATATGGGACCCTCGAGGAACTGCTTAGAGAGTCTGATGTGATAAGCCTTCACTGTCCTCTTACAGAATCCACCAAAGGAATAATAAATAAGGACACAATAGCAAAAATGAAGGATGGAGTCATGATTATTAATAATTCAAGGGGACAGCTAATCGTTGAGGAGGACTTGAGAGATGCTCTAAACAGCGGTAAGGTTGCTGGAGCAGCCCTTGATGTTGTTTCATCCGAGCCGATAAAGTCCGATAATCCGTTGCTTCAAGCCAGGAATTGTATAATAACACCACATATTTCCTGGGCTCCAAAGGAGGCCAGGACCAGGCTTATGGATCTGGCTCTTAAGAACCTGAAAAGGTATCTTGAAGGTGATCCAATAAACGTAGTAAACAATTGACAGGAAGGAAATGATAGAATGAGTATATTTGAGGCTATTATGCTGCTCTGCTTTGGAGCAGCATGGCCATTTTCCATAATAAAATCCTATAAATCAAAATCAGTCGCAGGAAAAAGCCCTTATTTTTTGATAGTAGTAATTATCGGTTACATTTCAGGCATAATCAATAAGTTGCTTTATAGTAACGACATTATTATGTACCTCTATATTTTGAACCTTCTTATGGTAGCAACCGATCTTGCACTTTATTACAGAAATGTTAAGTTGGCAAAGGAGTCATAGTCAGGATAGAAAGGAAGGTATTTCAATGAACGAAATAACTAAGCTTCTGTACAGACTTGTATCTGTAAGGAGCGATACTGGCAGCAGCTTTGAAAAAGATATGGCTGATGAAATTTATAGTGTTATCGAAGAAAACCAATATTTTAAGAATAATCCTGAGCTATTCGGTAAATATAACAGTGGAGATATTCTCGATAGACCTGTGGTTTGGGCATTAAGGCGTGGATTAAACAACAAAACACTTATAATAACCGGACACTACGACACTGTAGGTATAGATTCATACGGGATATACCAGCAATATGCTCTAGACCCTGATAATTTAAAACAAAAATTTCTAGAAGGCGGCTTTGGAGACGAACTGATAAGGAGAGATCTTGGAGATTCCAACTGGGCTTTCGGCAGAGGCATAGCAGATATGAAGGCAGGACTAGCTATTGGCTTAAATGCTTTATTTACAAGCAGTGAGGATGACCTTAATATCTTATTTGTCGCTGTGCCTGACGAGGAGAATATATCCTCAGGAGCTATAATGGCAATTGATCTGTATCACGAGTTAAAAGACAAGTTTGGTTTAGAATATGTACTAGCTATAGTGCCAGAGCCTGAAAGCCACGAGGTAGGTGAAGCAGTAGATCTAATCGGTGGAAGCATGGGCAAATTTATGCCTGTTATAGTGGTTAAAGGTATTCTAACTCATGCAGGCTATTTAATGAAAGGACTTAACTCAGGTTTTATTCTATCTGAGATCATTCGGAGAATCGAGCTGGATAAGACGAAGATATTGTCAAAGGATGGCATATACACTCAGCCTCCTACAGTTCAAATGTTCAGAGATCTTAAAAAAGGATATGACGTATCTGTTCCTGAGTATAGTGCTGCCCTTTTTAACTTTATGTTCCTTAAACTTAGAACTCCAAATAGTTACATAGAAGATCTTAGGATAGTATGTAGGGATGCGTTGGAAACTGCGGTTCATAAGTATAATGATACTTTTTCTGAGCTTGTGGATATGGGGCTTCAAAAGGAAGAGTTTAGACTAAAATTTGATCCCAGAGTAATGACACTGGCAGAACTTGATGAATATTCTTCAAATAAGAAAGCCGGTTATAAAATATTTAAAGATAAGCTTAATCAGGAAATTTCAAAGAAAGTCCACTCCAAGGAGATAACTCTTCAAACTGCAAGCATAGATATTATCAAAGCGATATTGGAGTACTCAGAGATCACAGACCCTGTTGCGGTAGTTGGAATATCGCCACCTTACTACCCTGCTGTTGCCAATGATGTTTTAGATAAAGATGTCCATTATGCTTTCGATGACCTGGAGATAAGTTTAAGAGAAGAATTTGGATTTGGATTACGACATGTTTACTCAAACCTTGGAATGACAGACATAAGCTATATGTCCTGTACAGATCCACAAGGAGAGAGAGAGTTCCTGGAAAACATGACTGTACCGAAAGAACTCTATGATATCCCAGTTGAGAGAATAGCAGAGTTAAACATCCCGACCTACAAGATTGGTCCAGTTGAAAGAGATATCCATAAGATTGGAGAAAGAGTTTATTTACCTGATGTTGAAGCTGTTATTCCAAAAGTATTTAATAAAATAATAAGAAACCTGTCAATAAGATAGTTTTTCTATGAAAAAAGCTCGGGAATAATTTCCTGAGCTTTTTCATGGTCATATCGCCTCGAATATCGATACTTCCTTACTTTCCAAAAGATCTGCGATCGCTGGGCCAAAAAATGCGAAATGAGGCGTTGATTTATGATATTCAAAAGCCTCCATGCTTGTGTACTTCTCGTACAGGAATACCTTGTTCCCATTTACTGCAGCCTCATAATTCAAGCACCCGGGTTCTGCAAGGCTGTTTACCGAATTCTTCAATAACAGCTGAATGAACTCATCAAGCTTGTCCTCTTTCACTTCATAATTGACTTGTATAACAACTTTTTTCATTTTACCAGCCTCCCATAATGAATATTAATCATATATTTAAGATACATGTAAAGATCATTGTCCAAATATTTCTCTATAGTAGTCAAGCTCCAGGATCTTAGCTGAGTAGTAGAATTTCTCCTCAATAATAGAGGAGATCTCTCTGCGGTATTTCTCCTGGATATCGGGGCTTTCATCCGCAAATTCATCGAAGGCCTCAAACTTTGAAGTTCTAGAGCTGTATTTCCCCTTATCTGTTATAAAGCTCCTGTCATATAGTATCACAAGGGGACTGGAATCAGATAAAAGATCCCTGCCCATTAAAAGTCGGGAATCATACTCGAGTCCCATTAGGTTTGCAATAGTTGGCAAAATATCAAGGCTTGAGCCTGGTTTTTCGATCCTCATAGGCGTCATCCCCTTGGCGTAGAGGAGGAAAGCATTTTTATATAACTCAAAGGTCTCTTCTATCTCATGGCCTGCAAGAGCATCAAGATGATTTTTTTCAAGCGCATATGGGTAGTGGTCTGCGCTAAGGGCAAAGAGAGTTTTTTCTGCCAATCCAGCCTTTTCAAGCTCTGTCAACAGATATTCAAGTGCTTTGTCAAGCTCCACCTGCGTTGCAAGATATGCTTTTGCTCCTTCTGGATAGGGAAGATTCTTTACTGTTTCCCTGTTCTTATTAGCTATAAAATTCCCGCTGAAGGTGTATCTCATATGCCCGCTGACAGTCATGTAATAAGCATGGAATGGCTGATTCCCTATGTATTCGGGAAGAGTAAGCTCCATCATTTCAAGATCGGATTCAGGCCAGGTCTTTGTTACGTTTAAACCGTTGCCCAAGCCCTTATACTCATAGCCTGCATTTGGGTGCGAAAGATGACGGTCATAGTAGTCATAGGAATGGTTATGGTATGCTTTGGTTATATACCCAAGACGCTTCAGCTGATTACCCATGGTAAAGGGGAGCAGGTTGTCCTTGGAATGCCTGTAGCTCCAAACGCCGCTCTTTGGGATCAGGCCGGTAGTAGCAACGTACTCTCCATCTGAAGTACTCACTCCCCAGAGTGCTGTGTAGAAGTTTTCAAACCTGAAGCCCTCATTGTACATCTTATAAAGTGTAGGGGTGATCTTAGGATCGATGCCCAGATGAGAAAATCCCTCCGCGGTTATGAATATGAGATTATAACCCTCGAACATACCCGAGAATTGATTTTTTGTTGTCGGCTCAGTAGTACTGAAGTAGGAATGGAGCTTTTTTAGCTGCGGATCCTTCTCGTTCTGTGCCAGATGGATAAAGTCGATTTCCATAATATTTGGTTCTGTCTTTACTGAGCTCTCCTCAGTTGATTCAGCAGCGTCATCCAGCTTGTTTTTAGGGATCACAACTATCGCATTTCCGCTACCAAGCTCCTTAGGTTCCCATCCCAGCAATGACCTCTTAAGATCCAGCCTCATATATGTCAAAAGTCCAAGATTGTTGACTGACATCTCAGGATGATGAATGTTGTAGTACAGGTTATATGCTGAGTTCACATTCCTGCTGCCCTGATTTATTATGACTACGCCAAGAATGTGCAGTGAAGCAGCGAATGCAAGCAGGATAATAATAAGACTAGAATTAAATTCCTTTAGTTCAAAGGATATCCCAATAACAACATACGAAACAAATGGCAGGAACATAAGAAGTATGAGACGTATATTCTCCTGTATCATATAAAGAGCTTCCCTTGCAAATTCCATTACTTTTCCGGCGTTACCGGCCGAATAGACAATATAAAAGGTCCTGAATACTTTATAGTAGACCAGTTGGGATGCAAAGAGGAAGCCTAATGTGAACAACAACGCAGCAGTAACAAATTTACTCCCTGATAGTGATGTCAATATTCCGAGGCATAATGCAAATACTGCCCCAAATAGTGAAGAATAAAAGAAACCGTTCGATTGCCTTATAGCTGAAGTAAATAGTCTTAACACAGTTTCGAGATATATGATAGAAAGGAAAAATAATACTGACAGAACTAATGTGTTCATTTTTCTAGTCGCCCTCTCAAGGTTTTTATATTGCGGCACTTGAATCACCTTCAATATACGTCTTTATTAATATAGTATACCACCATGATCATAGACTGAATAACATTTTTCTTGAAGAAGAGTGTAAATGTGGCAGTTTGTCGAGTATAGGGTATATTACATCCATAATAGTGAGATCAACGGAGGTTATTATGAGGCTCTTTGTAGGCATTGATTTTAATGATGAGACAATTAAGCTTATTGAATCCACCATATCAAAGCTTGAAGGCATAGCCGAGAAGGGCAGGTTTGTAAGGCCGGAGCTTATACATTTAACCGTGGAATTTTTGGGAGAGATCGAGCCCGGGAGATTAACCGAGCTTCAGGAGCTTATGAAAGGCATTAAATTTGAGCCTTTCTACATCAAACCATCCGGCTTGGGCACCTTTAAAAGACGTGAGGGGGATATATTGTGGATCGGAGTTGAGGAAAACCAAGAGCTCCAATTGCTTTGGGATAAGCTTCATAATACTCTTAAGGATGCAGGCTTTAAGGTTGAAGAACGACCCTATATACCTCACATAACACTAGGGAGAAAGGTAAGGCTATCTACAGATATTTTGGAAATCGAGAGCAATATGTCACATGCTATGTCAGAAACTTTGGTAGACAGGATCCATATTTTCCATTCAACAAGTAAAAATGGACGTTTGGAATACATAAGGATATATAGCGGTGAAGTGCAAAAATGAAGTATATTTGAGGAAAACTTTTTCATGCTTTAATTCAATTCTTGATACCGTTTTGGTATCTTGTTTTTTTCATATCTATAATATAGAATTTTCATTAAGATATTTTCAGGTGAGGAGTAGTCTGTATGATCAGGCAATTTAAGAAGGTACTGGTAGCAAACAGAGGCGAGATAGCCATAAGGATAATCAGAGCATGTCATGAGCTGGGAATAAGGACGGTAACAATTTATTCTGAGGAGGACAAGAATTCCCTTTTCAGAACAAAGGCAGATGAATCCTATCTCATAGGCAAGAATAAAGGGCCCATCGAAGCTTATCTCAACATCGACGAGATAATAAAGCTGGCACTTAAGAAGGGCGTTGATGCGGTCCATCCTGGCTACGGGTTCCTAAGCGAGAATCCTGAACTTGCGAGAAAATGCAAGGAGGTCGGCATTGAATTCATAGGCCCTGATACTGAGATGATGGAAAAACTTGGAGACAAGATAAAGTCAAAGCAGGTTGCATCATCAGTCGGTGTAAGGACAATACCCGGGACAGAGAGGGCAGTGAACACAGATCAGGAGGCTCTCAGGTTTGCAAGTGAAACCGGATATCCTGTTATGCTTAAGGCTTCTGCTGGCGGCGGCGGCAGGGGCATGAGGGTCGTCCACGATGAGGAACAGCTAGCCCGCGAATATTGGAATGCAAGAAATGAAGCTAAGAAGGCTTTTGGGAATGATGATGTATTTATTGAAAAATATCTGGAAAAGCCAAAACACATCGAGGTACAGATATTGGGGGACAAGTATGGGAACCTGGTCCACCTCTATGAGAGAGATTGCTCGATACAAAGGCGTCACCAGAAGGTCGTGGAGTTTACTCCTGCATTTACCATCACTGAGGAACAACGGCAGGCTATATGCAGCGATGCCGTCAAAATAGGCAGCTCAATTAACTACTGTAATGCAGGAACTGTGGAATTTCTCCTGGACCGTCATGGACAGCACTATTTTATCGAGGTAAATCCTAGGATCCAGGTAGAGCACACTGTTTCTGAGATGGTCTCAGGGATCGACATAGTGCAGGCTCAGATCCTTATAGCCCAGGGGTATTCATTAGATTCAGATAGAATTGGAATAAAACACCAGAAGGACATCCAACCCAGAGGCTTTGCTATCCAATGCAGAGTTACAACAGAGGATCCTTTGAACAATTTTGCTCCGGACACAGGAACTCTTGATACCTATAGATCCGGATCCGGATTTGGAATTCGTCTGGATGGAGGCAGCGCATTTACAGGGGCAACCATAACCCCCTATTATGACAGCCTGCTGGTAAAGGTGACAGCACATTCCAGGACCTTTGAAGATGCTGCCAGGAAGGCATCCAGAGCCTTGAAGGAGATAGTGGTCAGGGGAGTGAAGACGAATATTCCCTTATTGATCAATATCCTCAACAACAAGGAATTTCTTTCAGGAACCTGCGATACAGGATTTCTGACCTACCACCCGGAGCTTTTCGATATCAGTATCAAGGACGACGTTGAGCTTAAGGTACTTAAGCATATCGGAAGCAAAGTCGTAAATGTAACAAGGGGGAACAAACCGGATTTCGACGTGCCAAAGATACCGAAGGTTGAGAGACCTGGTGTACAAAGTGGAACCAAGCAGATTCTGGATGAGAGAGGCCCCGAAGGTCTGGTAGAGTGGATCAGGGGTACTGAGAGACTCCTTATAACAGATACTACTATGAGAGATGCCCATCAGTCTCTTATCGCAACCAGAATGAGAACTACGGATATGATGAACATCGCCAAGGCGACATCGGTACTTGCCTCAGATTTGTTTTCGCTTGAAATGTGGGGAGGTGCCACCTTTGACGTTGCCTACAGATTCCTCAGTGAATCCCCATGGGAGAGACTGGAGAGCCTGAGAAGGAAAATACCAAATATAATGTTCCAAATGCTTCTTAGAGGAGCAAATGCAGTGGGCTATAAGAATTATCCGGACAATGTGGTCAGAGAGTTCATTCAACAGTCTGCAAAAAGTGGGATCGATGTTTTCAGGATATTTGACTCACTTAACTGGATCAAGGGCATGGAGGTAGCTATAGACGAAGTCCTAAAGACCGGCAAGGTTGCTGAGGCTTGTATTTGCTATACAGGAGATATTTTGGATGTTACAAGAGATAAGTACACACTTCAGTATTATGTGGAGGAGGCTAAAAAGCTAGAAAAAGCAGGAGCACATATCCTGGGGATAAAGGATATGTCATCTCTATTAAAGCCCAAGGCGAGCTATAAGCTTATAAAGGCATTGAAGCAGGAAATTGGCATACCTATCCATCTCCACACCCACGATACCAGCGGGAACGGTGTCGCCACCGTCCTTATGGCAGCAATGGCTGGAGTGGATATTGCAGACACAGCCTTTAACAGCATGTCAGGCTTAACAAGCCAGCCAGCGCTTAACTCGGTGGTTGCTGCACTGGAACACACTGAGAGGGCAACAGGACTAGTTCTTGAGGACCTTGAGAAGATATCCGAGTACTGGGAAAGCATAAGGCCAGTATATTACCAGTTCGAAAGTGGACTTAAATCAGGTTCAGCATCGATATACAAGTATGAGATCCCTGGAGGCCAGTATTCAAATCTTAAGCCCCAGGTTGAGAGCTTTGGCCTGGGACACAGGTTTGACGATGTCAAGGAAATGTTTAGAGAAGTCAACGATATGTTCGGGGATATTGTCAAGGTGACTCCTTCCTCGAAGGCAGTAGGCGATATGGCGATCTTTATGATCCAAAACGACCTCAACAGGGATAATATTTATGACAAGGGAAAAGATCTGAGTTTTCCGGATTCAGTAGTCTCTTATTTTGAAGGGATGATGGGTCAGCCTGTGGGAGGATTCCCGAAGGAACTGCAAAAGCTAGTCCTTAAAGGCAAGGATCCAATTACTGTAAGGCCTGGTGAACTGTTACCTCCAGAGGATCTCGAAAAGGCAAGGGATTATCTTGAGAGAAAGTACGAAAGGGAGTTCTCCATGGAGGAGATACTTTCATATATAATGTATCCCAAGGTATTCGAGGATTATTTAAAGGATATCAAAGAAAATGGTGATAATTCAAGAATGAACAGCCATGTGTTCTTCCATGGCTTAAGGCTTGGAGAGACAGCTGAGGTTCATATTGATGAAGGGAAGATACTGGTAGTAAGTCTTCTGGAGATTGGGGAGGTTGACAAGGAAGGGAACAGGACCCTTTTGTTTGAAGTAAATGACAGCACTAGGGCTGTCAAGATCAGAGACAGCCAATCCAGCGTCGTAAGGGAGGAAAAGGAGATACCGATGGCAGATCCCTCAGTTCCTGGAGAGGTTGGTGCCAGCATACCTGGAAGAATTGCAAAGCTACTTGTAAAGCAGGGACAGGCAGTAAAGAAAAATCAGACGTTGTTCGTTCTGGAAGCTATGAAAATGGAGACGGAGGTGGCTTCGCCAACCGATGGCATTGTAAAAGCCTTGTTTGCCAAGGAAGGTCAGATGGTAGCGAGTAATGAACTGGTTGTTAGGATTGAGTGAATATAATTCACAGAGCACAGAGGGGAAAAGTAGGTAGTAGTTAGTAGGTAGTGGGTAGTTGTAAAGGCGACCTTTGGTCGCCGACATAGAGACACGAGCCAAGATCCTTCGGCAAGCCTCAGGATGTCAAATTTCTGTCATCTTGAGCATAGTCGAGGGATCTTCTTATTTATTGTCAATTTTCAATTTTCAATCGTCAATTGTTTTTAACACTTATCGCATTATGCCTAACCCCTTTCCCCTTGTAGCTTTCCCCTGACCCCTTTCCCCTAACCCCCTTCCCATAACGCTTCTCACTTTATTTGAGATTGTTAATTGCCAGACTATTCTACAAAGTGTATACTTTAATCGAGAGGAATAACCACAGCATCACATTAAAGGGAGGTATAAAAATGATTGAGCAGGTAAAAGAAGGGGTTCTGTACTACGACGGCTGCAATACGATTGAACTGGCAGAGAAATTCGGGACACCTTTATATGTTTATTCAGAAACTGATATCCTCAACAAGATCAATGAGATGAAGGAATGCTTTACTGACAAGTATGAAAGGACAAGAATTGCATACGCTGCAAAAGCCTTTGGTGTGATGGGCATATTCAGACTAATGGAGAGAGAAGGTTTATGCATAGACGTAGTATCAGGCGGAGAGCTGTACACAGCTATAAAAACTGGATTTCCACCTGAGAGGATTGAATTCAATGGCAATAATAAACAGATCCATGAGCTCGAGATGGCTGTTGAATATGGAATAGGAAGGATCATAGTAGACGGGATTGAGGAGCTTTCCTTAATAGAGGAAATATGCAAGGAAAAAAGCAAGAGAATCAGTATACTATACAGAATCACCCCTGGGGTTAGAAGTGATTCACATGACTACATAGTAACTGGCAAGAAAGATTCGCAGTTCGGTATGCCTTTGGACGATCATATCCTGATGCCAGCTGTAGATGCAGCAATCAAATCTGAGGTTGTAGACTTCAAGGGATATCATTTTCATCTTGGTTCCCAGCTGTTCGATAATTCTTCGCATTTACAGGCGGTTGAAATACTTTTGGAGCTTATAGAGAAAACAAAGGACAAATTCGGTTTTGAAGTAGAAGAGGTCAACCTTGGTGGAGGCTTTGGAATAAGATATACAACCGAGGTCAGAAAGCCTTTCAGCTATTTCCTAAAGCCGATGATGGAGAGAATAGAGGAATATTTCAAGGAAAAAGGGCGAAGAAGGCCAGAAGTTGTCATTGAACCAGGCAGAAGCCTTGTGGGAGAAGCAGGGATGACGCTTTATACCGTGGGCAATATAAAGGAAATCGAAGGGATAAGGAAGTATGTAGCAGTAAATGGCGGTATGCCCGACAACATAAGACCTGCTCTATACCAGGCCAAGTACAGAGGAATGATCGCTAACAAGGCATCTGTTGAGGCTAACGATAAAGTCACAGTCTGCGGGAAATGCTGTGAGTCAGGTGATGTGCTTATGAGAGATGTAGCCCTGCAAAAAGCGGAACGAGGAGATGTGCTTGCTGTATTTACTACAGGAGCCTACGGTTATTCCATGGCCAGCAACTACAACAAAAATCCAATACCTGCAGTTGTGCTTGTAAAGGATGGGAAAGCTGAGCTGATGGTCAAACGTCAAAGCTATGATGACATGATAAAAAATGAGTTGATACCTGAGTCAATGAAGTAAGGAGGATCATATGTTATTTACTAAGATGCACGGCGCAGGTAATGATTTCATCATCATAAACAATTTAGTGGAAAAAATGCCTGAAGAGGTGTTTCCAAGTATTGCAAAAGCCCTTTGTCAAAGAAGGATTTCCATAGGTGCCGACGGGATGATGATAATCGACAAAGCTCAGGGTGACGGTGATTTCAGGATGTACTTTTTCAATTCTGACGGCACGATAGGCGAAATGTGTGGAAACGGTGCAAGATGCATTGCCAGATATGGATTCGAGAAGGGTTTGTCAGGGACTGTACAAAAAATCGAAACAACAGCAGGGATGGTTACAGGCTGGAGGGTTGATGAAAGACAGTACAAGGTCAAGCTTAATGACCCCACCTATATCCATCTCGATCATTATATTGAGATCGGAGGGAGCACCTACGAATGCTCTTATGTTGAATTAGGCAGCCCAGGACTACCCCATGGAGTTGTCTATCTCGAGAGTATGTCAGACATGGATCAAGATGAGCTGCGGCAGCTTGGAAGGGTTCTGAGGAACCACAGCTCTTTTCCAAAAGGCGCAAACATAAATTTCTGCCAATCGGATGGTCAAGGCGGGTTAAAAGCAATAACCTTCGAGCGGGGAGTAGAGGATTTTACTCTTGCTTGCGGAACAGGGGCAGGATCAATGGCTCTTGCCATGAGGCTAAAGGGAGTTGTGAAGGAAGACAGGGTGAGAATCGAGAAGCCCGGAGGAACTCTATTTATTGAGCTTGAAAAGAGAGACGATAATTATTCGATATATTTGACCGGACCTACCTGTATGGTGGCAGAAGGACAGGTATTGGATGAGGACATGAGTAAATTATGGGAGGGATTAGAGTGAAGTATAATTTTGACGAAGTAATCGATAGAAGAGATTTTTATTCAGTTAAATACGATGAGAGAATGAAGAAATTTGGTACAGACGATGTTATTCCATTGTGGATAGCAGATATGGATTTCAGAACTGCCCAGCCAATCATAGACGCTATGATCAAGCGAGCTGAGCATGGTATATTTGGATATGTTTCAAAACCTATGAGTTATAAGGAGGCGGCTTCAGAGTTTCAACTGAGAAGACATGGATGGAAGCTTGATCCTGATACGATGAGCTTTGCAGTAGGCATTGTTCCCGCAATGGCTGAGCTGGTAAGGGAATTTGTTCAGCCAGGGGGAAAGGTCCTAATACAGACTCCTGTTTACCCTGAGTTTTACAACGTTGTCGAGGTATGGGAAGGAAGAGAAGTAGTTGAAAACAGGCTTCTGGAAAAGGATGGCTGGTATGATATCGACTTTGAGGATTTCGAGGAGAAGCTGAAATCCGGAGTAAAGCTGTTTATTCTATGTAATCCCCATAATCCGATAGGAAGGATATGGACCAAGGAAGAGCTTGTAAAAATGGGAGAGCTTTGCCTGAAGTATAATGTTCCCATGATATCTGATGAGATCCACGGAGACCTTGAGCTTTACGGTAATAAGTACACAGCTTTTGGAACATTGTCTGAGGAGCTGAAGAAAAATACTATCATCTGCTTTGCAGCTACAAAAACCTTTAATCTCGCAGGTCTGCAGGCATGTTCTATCGTATTCCACAGAGAGGATTGGAAGAAGAGATTCGACGGATTCTGGAGTGGTCTCGATATCCATAGGAACAACTGCTTCAGTCTTGTCGCCATGGAGGCAGCCTGGAGACATGGAGATGAGTGGTTGGACCAAATGCTGGAGTATGTCGGAGAAAACATGAGGTTTGTAAAGGAATATCTCGAAAGGGAGATCCCGCAGATTAAGATGACACTTCCTCAGGCTACATATCTGATGTGGCTGGATTGCAGAGAGCTGGGGATGGATTCAAAGGAGTTGAATGAATTCTTCGTCAAAAAGGCCAAGGTTGGTTTGAATAATGGAAAGGATTTTTGCAGAAGTCTCGACGGGTATATGAGAATGAATGCTGCTCACCCAAGAGCTCAGCTGAAGCAGGCATTGGAGCAGATAAAGGAAGCGGTACATCAATTGACAATGGATAATTGACAATTGACGATTTATAATTGTCATCCCGACCAAAGTGGAGGGATCTTGTTTATAGTTGGAATGTTGGAAGAGTTGGAAATTATAGATAGTAGGGGCAGACGACCCTGTCTGCCCGAAAAAAAAGATCCTTCACTGCGTTCAGGATGGCAAATCACATGTTGTCATCCCGAGCGTAGTCGAGGGATCTGGTTTTGTGCGTCCTTAATTGAGCATTGTCAATTGTCAATCGTCAATTTCCTACTCTCCCGCCTTCAGCATCTCCTTGCTTTTCAACAAAAATAAGGTCATTCCTGACATGAGGATCCCTGTGGCAAGAAGCATAATCTCTATCTCCAGCTTGTCAGCTAGAGGACCGAAAATGAGCATTCCAAGAGGCATCGTGCTGCTGTGGATCATTCCATAAACGCTGAAGACCCTCCCTAGGTAATTTGGATCAACCTTTCTTTGAATTAGAACAGTGGCAGGGGTTCCAAAGAATGGCATAGTTATACCACACATCACTATCATCAGCACGTAAATCGCAAATGCTGGTTTAACTCCAATCACTATGGTTGATATCCCAGTCATTATTGTCGAGAGAGCCATTGTGTGGACCTTGTTCTTAAATCCTCCCCAAGCTGCAATAATCATCCCTCCAAGTATCATTCCTGCGGAGAATCCGATTTCCACGACTGAAAGCCGCCAAACCTCGTCTCCGTAGCTTCTTACAACCTGTAAAGGAGTCAGAAAGGCAAGCGGGCTTATTAGAAAAAAGAAAATTATACAGAAAAGGAAAAATTCTCTTAAGTAAGAATGACCTGAAATGTATCCTATTCCATCCTTGAAGTCCTTAAAAAAGCTTTCCTGGACCGTTTCAACAGCCCTTTTGTGTTTTGGTATTGTTACGGCAAATACTAATATCGAAATACCTATTAAGGCAGTAAATACATCTATGAAAAAGATATATTGGAGATCAAATGATGACAAAAGCGCTGCAGCAGCCATAGGAGATATCAGAAATACAAATGACTGAAGGCTGTTGTTTAGTCCGTTTACCCTTGTGAGAGCATCCTCTGGAACCAGCTGAGGGATTACAGCACCGATAGCAGGAGAGTGGATCCCGGAACCAATCGCTCTTATAGCAGAGATCAGGAACAGGAGCCATATGGAGCCGTATCCTGCCCTGAATAATACGGCCAGTATAAGAGTAGCTATGGCTATAAATGAATCTGCAATTACTATAAGCTTCTTTCGGTCGTACCTATCTGCAAGTACACCTGAGACAGGCGAAATGAAGAAGGTAGGGATGAAGCCTGCTACGATGTATATAGTCATCATGACCCCTGATTGAGTTTCCAGGGTAATGTACCACATTATGGCATACTGAACAAGCCCAGATCCAAAGAGCGATACCATCTGGCCGATCAAAAACAATGCTGTGTTCTTTCTCCAAGTTGTACTCATATATATCTCCGAAGGTTTTATTTGCCATAGATACCCATTTTAACACAACTGGAACATTTCATGGTAGAATAGGGTTAGAAAAGATAAGAGTGGGTACAATGACCATGATTAAACACAATTGGGAGGAGATCAAAATGAGACCGGTAATAGGTATAACATTAAATTACACAACAACAGACACACTTGGGGTAAATGAAGGTATAGGTGCCAAAACTCAGGACTGGCAGCTGATAGCATCGGATTATATAAGAGCTGTTGAGAGAGCAGGAGGAGCACCGGTAATACTACCTATTACAGACAGCGTGGAAACCATTTGGGAACTGGTTAAGAGGCTGGATGGAATAGTATTTACTGGAGGAGCAGATATAGATCCAGCACTTTATGGTGAGGAACCAATATTCGGGCTTGGCACTATCGATACACTAAGAGATGGATTTGAGTTTGAACTGTTGAATCGGGTTATCAGAGAAACTTCTATACCGGTTCTTGGCATTTGCAGGGGATTCCAGCTGATCAATATTGCCTTTGGCGGTACTTTATATCAGGATATGAAGACTCAGAGACCTGAGGGAATAAATCATAGTCTAGGAATATTCCCTAAATATTATCCAGCGCATATCTTAAATGTCAAAACAGAGTCTTGGATGTATGGTATATTTGGCGAAGAAATTGGGACAAACAGCCTTCACCACCAGGCTGCTAAGGACCTTGGAAAAGGCTTGGTTCCGACATTGCATGCAAAGGACGGGCTGATAGAGGGAGTTGAGCTGGAAGGAGACAGATTCCTTGCAGCGGTCCAGTGGCACCCTGAGATGATGATCCAAACTGATCCAAAATACTTAAAGTTTTTTGAAGGTTTTGTAGAGATTTGCAGAGCATAAGAAAGGAAAGGGAATTCTACCCTTTCCTTTCTTTTTCTAATAGGGCTGTTTTTTATCATCCTGCTCGTAAAGTCTAAAGATCTCAAGGCAGGAATCCCTTTCCATTTGAACTAATTTTACAGATGCTAGATCATCCCGGCGAGGCAGTATATCATAGAGTATCTTATCATCGAAGCCTATATGTGCGGCATCCTCTTTGTCACAGCCGTAGTAGATCTCAGTTATTCGAGCCCAATGGATGGCCGCATAGCACATTGGACATGGCTCACATGTGGTATACAGACTGCAGCCGGACAGATCAAATTTCCCGAGATTTTTGCAGGCCTCACGTATTGCAATGATTTCTGCATGAGCAGTAGGATCATTCGTTCCAATGACTTTATTGTGGCCTCTTCCAACAATAGCACCGTTACATACGATCACCGCACCAAATGGACCACCATCCCTATTCTCGACTCCAAGCCTTGCTTCTGCTATGGCCTCACCCATAAATGGTTCCATAAATAACACCTGCCTTCCGTTAAATATATACCCATGTTAAATATAAACAAGGCATTTACATCCTCTTGATGATTATTTTCACAAACAGGATAAAGTTGTCCCAAAATTGGTATAATCAGTGTAGAAGAGGGTTTGTCAAAAGAATCTATCAGTAGATTCGTAGAAGTTATCTTATAGTTGAAAGTACTTATATAGGAGTTGATGATCAAATTGAAAACACTTAAAACAGCACTAATTCAGCTAAAAGTAGTAGATGACAAAGAAGAAAATATTAAAGTGGCAGAGAAAATGATACGCGAGGCGGCATCAAATGGAGCCAGGCTGATATTGCTTCCGGAGATGTTCAATACACCCTATGATAATTCCAGGTTTCCCGTTTATGCAGAGGAATATCCCGGAAGGAGCAACCGGTGGATGGAGGAGCTCTCAAAAGAGCTTAAGATCTACATAGCTGGAGGCTCGGTGCCTGAGAGAGAAGGAGATAAGCTTTATAATACTGCGTATGTTTACTCGGATGAAGGAAAGCTTATAGCTAAGCATAGAAAAGCCCATCTATTCGATGTAGATGTGGAGGGCGGCATAACCTTCAAGGAGTCAGACACGTTGACACCAGGAGAATGGTCGACTATTTTTGCGATCGAGGATATGAAGATTGGGCTTATAATCTGCTATGATATAAGGTTCCCTGAGTTTTCAAGAAAACTTGCACTGGAGGGTGCTGAGGCTATTTTGGTACCTGCTGCATTCAACATGACCACAGGACCGGCACATTGGCATATTTCCGCAAGAGTAAGGGCTCTTGATAATCAGCTTTATATGCTGCTTTGCTCACCAGCCAGGGATTTCTCAGGTCTCTATACAGCCTATGGACATTCCATCGTTACAAGTCCATGGGGAGATATAGTTGATCAGCTTGGTTCCGAGGAAGGCATCCTTTATGCTGAGCTTGACAGAGATCACATAATCAAAGTGAGGAATCAGCTTCCACTTCTGAAGCATAGAAGACCAGAATTGTATTAGAGGCATAATTATGATCTGAGGTGATCACTGTGTATAGGTTCAGAAATATAGTTACTGCATTTTTGCTTCATGAAGACAAGGTGCTTATGCTAAAGAGAGGTGATCACAAAGCGATAGGACCCGGGAAGTGGTTCGGTGTTGGAGGTCACATAGAGCCTGAGGAGATAAACGATCCTTATACCGCTATCTATAGAGAAATAGGGGAAGAAACCGGGCTGGACAGATACACCATCGAGACCCTTGACCTTAAGTACATCATTTATAATCATGTGGGTAAGGAAATAGTAATTAACCATATATTTTTTGGGAGGACATCATTGACAGAAGTAACTGAAAGTGATGAGGGATCCTTGCATTGGATAGAAAGGTCTCAGGCAGTTGAAAAGATTGAGATCCCAGCTGTAAAGAAAGCTCTTGAGCATTACTTCAGTGAAGTCAGAGATGAAATACTTCTAGGAGTAGTTGATGGTGCTGAGCCTTATGTATGGTGGTATCCGTTATGAAAAGGGGCGTGTTTTCTTGAACGAAATACTGATGGAGAAATATGAAAATGCATGGCTAAACTTTGTCCAAAACAATGTTGAGTCCGGTGGTATAAACCCTATGATATTAAGATCATGGCGAAGATGCCGTGACCACGGAGTAGATCCTTACGGTGGAGATGGAACTAAGGTATCCGATGAAGTTCTGAATGCAGCATTGAAAAAAAACAGAGAGCTTCTGGAGATAGCAAAACCTATAATGGACAATTTAAACAGCATAGTACTCGGTACTGAATTCGTTCTGGTATTAACTGACAGCGATGGCTTGATACTGCATATCATTGGTGAAGAGGGAATCAAGCTTGAAGCAGAAAAGCTGAGGTTCAGCACAGGATCCCTCTGGTCTGAGGAGTATGTAGGCACTAATGCAATCGGTACTTGTATTGCTGAAGATAAACCGATTCAAACTATTGGAGCTGAGCATTATTGTAAGAGTCATCACACATGGACTTGCTCAGCTGCGCCGATACACGACTCTGAAGGTAAACTTATCGGAGTTCTTGATATGTCAGGGTACTCCAATGGAGCCCATAAGCATACATTAGGTATCGTAGTTTCTGCGGCATACTCCATTCAGAATCAGCTGTCGCTTTGGAGGTCATATGCACTAATTGATACGACTATTGAGTCGATTTGGGATGGTGTCATGATAGTAGACAGTGATTACAATATAACTAGGGTAAATAAAACAGGCGAAAAAATACTGGGAATTTCCAGAGGTGATCTGGATTCCAAGGATATAAGAACAATTTTGGGAGATAAGATTTTCCTAAGTCCTGATCATTACCGGAGAAGATTGGATTGGAACTTTTATATTAAAGGCAAAAGCATTCCATGCAATATAAGGATAGCTCCCATGAATATACATGATAGCTTTACAGGAATGATAGTAATGTTCAGGGAAATGAAGGAGCTTCACAAAACAGCTAACGTTGTTGCTGGAAACAAGGCTACATATACTTTTGACAGTATTCTTACTAAGAATCCTGCAATGAAGTCGTCAATAAAAGAAGCGTATAAGTTTGCCAAGACCAGGGGATGTGTCCTTATAGAGGGAGAGAGCGGAACAGGGAAAGAGCTCTTCGCCCATGCGATCCATAATTCAAGCAATAGGAAGGACGGACCTTTCGTAGCTATAAACTGTGCTTCACTACCGAGAGACTTGGTCGAAAGCGAGCTGTTTGGATATGAGAGGGGAGCCTTCACGGGGGCTGTAAAAGAAGGTAAGATTGGGAAATTCGAACTTGCAAGCGGTGGAACATTGTTTATGGATGAGATTGGAGAGCTTCCTCTTGACGTTCAAGCCAAGCTTTTAAGAGTTCTTGATGATTACACAATAACCAGAGTTGGCGGAAAGATTCCGATGAAGCTCGACGTTAGAGTTATTGTAGCCACCAACAGGAATCTTTTTGAGGAGGTAAGAAACCGTAATTTCAGAGAGGATCTGTACTACAGGCTTAATGTATTTAAAGTCAATATACCACCGTTGAGAAATAGAATCGAAGACATTGAACTATTAGCGGGATACTTCTTGGAGAGATTAAACACTGTAAGTGGAACAAGGAAGTATTTTTCACCTGAGTTTATCAATGGGTTGATGGCGCATAACTGGAAAGGAAACGTCAGGGAACTCCAAAATATAGTGGAAAGGGCATTTCACCTTACCGAGGGTGATTTGATCAATGATACTGCTGCTAAAAGGCAGGCCGATATATATTATTCTGATTTTACCATTACCAATGATATGACGATCAGGAATCATGAGAAAACAGCAATTGAAAAGGTTCTTGAGCATACTGGAGGTCAGGTGATGGAGGCCAGTAGTATTCTTGGTGTAAGCAAATCTGCGCTGTATAGAAAAATAAAAGAGTATAGCATTGAACCAAGAAAATATCGTTCATAAGAAAATTCCCGGATTTGGGAAAACAAAATTCCCGAATCCGGGAATTTTGTTTTTTTAAACTCTTACCTCTACTGATAAATGCTGAAAAACTGCGAACGAATCAGTTGGCATGATAATTGCTTGTTATATTAGTATATACATTTAAGAAAAGAGAGGGGGAATACGTAGAAATATGGAAGGAGATTCCAGAAAAAGATTTATAATCGAATTTGGTATGGGTACTGACTTCCACGGACAAGACATCTCAAAAGCTGCAGCCAAAGCAGTAAAGGACGCAGTATCGAGATCGTGCTTGTGCGGGCTGGAAGAGGTTCTGGGAATCAAGGATTTAGATACGTCGGTTGAGATCGAGGTTACAGTAGCTGTTTCAAGACCGGAGGAGGTGGATGATAAAAAGATAAGGGAGCAGCTGCCAATAGGCAGTGTCAAAGTCAAGGCAGTAAAAGGTGGGTTGACCATACCAGGGTTGTATATACCGGCTTTTGGAGACAAGGATAATACAATAGAAGCAGCTCTGGCTTGTGTCGAAGTATTTATACTTTAAGGAGGGATTTTCTTGGATCTGACAAATGAAAAGATAATCGAGATGTACAAGGTTATGAAGAGAATCAGAGAATTCGAAACAAACGCAAGCAGGCTATTCGCAGAAGGCAGCATACCTGGGTTCGTTCACCTGTATCTTGGGGAGGAGGCTGTTGCGACAGGCGTTTGCTCAAGCTTGAATGAAGATGATTACATCACCAGCACTCACAGAGGGCATGGGCATATAATTGCAAAGGGTGGGGACACCAAGTACATGATGGCTGAGCTCTTTGGGAAAGAAACAGGATACTGCAAAGGCAAGGGCGGTTCAATGCACATCGCTGATGCAACAAAAGGGATTCTGGGTGCAAACGGGATCGTTGGAGCTGGACACAATATTGCAGTAGGTGCAGGATTAAGCGCTAAATATAGAAAATCCGGTCAGGTTTGTGCATGTTTCTTTGGTGATGGTTCAACAAATCAGGGTACATTCCACGAATCGATAAACCTTGCAAGCATATGGAAGCTTCCAGTAGTATTTGTTTGCGAGAATAACCTCTACGGTATTTCAATGTCCCAAGCCAGACACCAGGCTATACAGGATGTGGCTGATAGAGCGGTAGCTTATAATATCCCGGGAGTAGTAGTAGATGGTAACGATATATTTGCCGTATACGAAGCAGCTACTGAAGCAGTAGCAAGGGCTAGAAGCGGTCAAGGTCCTACTCTAATCGAGTGTAAAACCTACAGGCATAAGGGACACTTTGAGGGCGATCCGACAACCTACAGACCATCAGACGAGGTCCAGGAGTGGATGGCAAAGGATCCTCTTCCAAAGGCTGCAGCTTACTTATTGGATAATGACATAGTCACAGAAGAAGAGCTTAAGAGGATAGATGCAGAAATCGTCAAGGAAATCGCTGAAGCCATTAAATTTGCGGAAGATAGCCCTGTGCCTTCTTTAGAGTCCATCGTTCAGGATATTTATACTGATATCGTAGAGGAGGTAAGATAGATGAAAACCATGAGTATGATGGAAGCCATCAGAGAGGCTATGAATAAGCGAATGAGAGAGGATAAGAACGTAATTCTTTTTGGTGAAGACGTTGGAGCATTTGGAGGCTGCTTTGGGGTTTCAGCAGGTATGTTCAACGAATTTGGAGAAGAGAGAGTAATGGATACTCCAATTTCAGAGGGTGTAATAATTGGAACTGCAGTAGGAGCCGCAGCTACGGGATTAAGGCCTATTGCAGAGCTGATGTTCATAGATTTCGCAACAGTAGGTGCGGATCAGCTGGTCAATCAGGCAGCAAAGATGAGATATATGTTTGGTGGTAAGATAAACCTGCCGATGGTTGTAAGATTGCCGTTAGGTGCTGGAATAAGTGCAGCAGCCCAGCACTCCCAGTCTCTGGAAGCATGGATGGCACATATACCGGGACTTAAGGTAGTATATCCTTCAACACCTTCTGATGCATATGGCTTATTGCTTCAATCAATAGATGATGATAATCCGGTAATATTCCTCGAGCATAAGGTGCTTTATGGTGCTACAGGTGAAGTGGACGAGAATATGGCTCCAATAAAGTTCGGGATAGGAGACGTCAAGAGAGAGGGAAGTGACGTAACCATAGTTTCAACCGGAAAGATGGTTCATGAGGCTCTTGCAGCTGCCGAAAAGCTTTCAGCTGAGGGTATCGAGGCTGAGGTATTTGATCCAAGGACACTCTTCCCATTTGACAAGAAAGGCATTTTGAAATCACTGGAGAAAACAAACAAGGTCGTGATTGCAACTGAGGAGAATAAGAGAGGAAGCTTTGCAGGAGAGATTTCGGCTATAATTGCCGAGGAAGGCTTTGATTATCTTGATGCCCCTGTACTTAGAGTATGTGCTATGGATACTCCTGTTCCTTTCTCGCCTGTACTTGAAAAGTACTATGTTCCAGACGCAGATGACATTGTAAAGGCTGTTAAAAAGCTGTTCTAAAGGGAGGCAGCAATTGTTGCCTCCTTCCAAGGGGTGAGAAGATGAGTACAATCGGTATTATAGCAAATCCTGCATCGGGAAAAGACATCAGGCGACTTGTCTCCCATGCGACCGTAGTTGACAATAATGAGAAGATCAATATCGTTAAGAGAATAATCCTGGCTGCTCAGGGAGCGGGCGTTAAGGGTGTTGTGATCATGCCGGATACATTTCTTATAGGATACAAGGCATCCGAAGCCCTTAAGAGCTCGAAGGAGCTTAAAATACCAGTCGGGATATTAGATATGAGAATTAAAGGCAGTGTTGAGGATACGATTTTAGCTGCCAGGCTTATGGAGGAAAATAAGGTCCAATGCATTATTGCCCTTGGAGGTGATGGAACCAGCAGAGCCGTAGCTAAATCGATCACCACTACTCCACTGATAAGCATCTCAACTGGAACGAACAATGTTTACCCTGAAATGGTGGAGGGAACAGTTGTAGGTATAGCTGCTGCGGCAGTGTCAACAAGAACAAGTAATCTGGGTCAGTCTTGTCGAAGGGATAAGAGAATAGAGATATTCAAGGATGGAAAGATGATGGATATAGCTTTGGTAGACTGTGTTATATCGAAGCAGACCTACATAGGATCAAGAGCAATTTGGGATCCCGAAGACATCCAAAGTGTCATAGTATCCCGGGCTAACCCTGCATCAATCGGATTCTCAACCATTGTGGGGGTAAAGAAAATCATTGGTGAGGATGATGATTTTGGAGCATCTATAAATGTAAATGTTGGAGAATTTCAGTTGGTGGCTCCAATTGCAGCCGGTACTATGAAGGAAATAAGGGTTGATGAGCCATTGATCCATCCCCTTGATGAAACTTTCTCCATGTCCATGGACTACAAGGGAATAATGGCTCTTGATGGCGAGAGAGAGATTCCATTCAAAAAGGGAGATATTTTTGAATTTAAGATAACAAGAGATGGACCATACAGGGTCAATATTAAGAAAACAATAGAATCTGCCCAGTTAAATGGATTCTTTAATCGGTAACACCGGAGGAGGAGGTAAAATGGCAAAAAAAATAGTCATGCCCAAGCTAGGGCTTACCATGAAAGAAGGAAAGCTTGCCAAGTGGTATAAGGAAGAGGGAGACCCAGTAAAGTCAGGGGATAAATTATTCTGCATCGAGACTGACAAGATAACCAATGATGCAGAAGCAACAGAGGATGGAATACTTAGAAAAATTTTGGTGAAAGCAGGCTCTACCGTTCCTATTATGGCACCGGTTGGTATAATGGGTAGTTCAGATGAGGACATTTCATCTTTATTGGCTGATGTGCCCGAGGACTCCATTACCATGCAAGAGGACAAAACGTTGGAACCAGAAAAAACAACTGAGAAAGACAAAGGAATTGAAAAAACTGGGAAAATAAAGATTTCTCCAGTGGCTAAAAAACTTGCTGAGGACGAAGGAATAGACTTAACATCTATTAACGGGACTGGTCCGCAAGGCAGGATAGTTCTTGATGATGTAAAAAATGCAATTGAAAACAAAGGAAAGATTAAGGCAAGCCCTGCTGCTTACATTGCTGCTGAAAAACTGGGAGTGGATATATCTGGAATCTCAAGTGGTTCGAGGGTCATGAAGGACGATGTAATAAGAGCAGGAAAACAAGCTAAATATGATTCTATGGCTCATCCAGAGGATAGTAGGATGCCTATGACCACAATGAGAAAGATCATTGCTAAGAGGATGAGCGAAAGCTCATTGATAGCACCAACTGTAAACTTTACCATTTCCGTTGATATGACAAACCTCAAAGCATTACGGGAGGAACTCAAGGGTGAGAAAAATATAACCTATACTGACCTCATTGCAAAAATAACTTCGCTATTGTTGCTTGAGCACCCATATCTCAACTGCTCCCTGGATGGAGAAGATATAGTAATGCGAAATTATGTGAATATGGGGATTGCTGTTGCTCTGGAAGATGGTCTGCTGGTTCCTGTTATAAAAAATGCTCATATAAAGACCATTGGAGAGATATCTGAAGAAATCAAAGATATGTCTTTCAGGGCAAAGACAAACCAGTTGACGACAGATGAGATAGAAGGAGGCACCTTCACAATAACAAACATTGGAATGTTTGGTATCGAAAGCTTCACACCAATAATAAATCAGCCTGAATCAGCAATTCTTGGAGTTAATGCGATTGTTGATACTCCAATGGTTGTTGATGGCTGTGTTTGCATTAGACCGATAATGAAATTGTCACTGACTGCTGACCACAGGACAGTTGACGGTGCTGTTGCAGCCATGTTCCTTGCAAAGCTAAAGGAATCTCTGGAGCATCCGCTGAGAATTCTGCTTTAGGAGGGATTAGAATGAAGATTGCAATAATCGGAGGCGGCCCAGGTGGTTATGTCGCAGCAATAAAAGCTGCTCAGATGGGTGCTGAGGTAGTTCTGCTCGAAAAGGAATACATCGGAGGGACCTGTTTAAATACCGGCTGCATACCAACAAAAGTACTTCTTCACTCCACAGAGATTTACCATCAATTAAAGAATGAAGCTGAAGCCCTGGGACTTGAGATTAATGATCTTAAGGTCAACTGGGGGAATCTATTAACAAGAAAAGAACTTGTTGCTACTCAGCTTGTTGAAGGAGTGAAAAATATTCTTAGAACCCTGAACGTAGAGGTTGTGGGAGGTTATGCTAAATTTACATCGAACAAAACTATCGAGATTTCACTAACTGAAGGCGGGAAAAGAAGTATATCTTTTGATAAGGCTATAGTTGCAACTGGATCGAAATCCATAATCATTCCTATACCAGGCAATGATTTGGAGGGAGTGATAACAAGTAGAGAAGCAATGAGCCTGGAGGAGATTCCTGAAAGCATTTGTATTATTGGCGGTGGGGTAATAGGGGTAGAGTTTGCAAATATTTACTCAAATTTAGGAACTCGAGTAACTATTATTGAGATGCTTCCACGACTTGTTGCAAATATGGATCATGATATAGTCAACAGCCTTGAGGAAGCATTGGCCGACGAAGGAGTAAAGGTATATAAGTCAGCTAAGGTTCTACGAATTGATCGATCTGGCAAAGATCTCCAAGTAACTGCACAGTTTAATGATGACTCATTCCAGGTCATAGCTGAAAAGGTAATTATGGCTACAGGAAGGAAGCCTTCGGGAGATGGGTTAGGACTCGAAGAAATTGGAGTCAAGGTCGATCGAGGAGCTATTCAAGTTGATAGTTTATTTAAAACAGATGTTGATAATATTTATGCAATAGGGGATTGTACTGGAGGAGTTCAGCTTGCACATGTCGCTTCAGCATCCGGACT
>Ga0228536_1000494_pt1 | contig 70748 bp, 62 predicted proteins | sample SJ1Smetagenome_FD_168611 | JGI IMG/M metagenome (GOLD analysis project Ga0228536, IMG submission 168611) | Enriched culture of PCE-dechlorinating microbial communities from Ithaca, New York, USA - SJ1.S | ecosystem: Engineered > Modeled > Simulated communities (microbial... > Unclassified...
CACACCGCCGAACAGTGCCATTGCCAGCAGCATGAACTCTGATGTCATCAGCTGGGTGTTGATGGAGCGCTGCAGTGTTTGCACAATTGAGTGATTGACCAGCACTTCAAACGGAAGCCGGCGGTAAATGGCGCTGTTTTCCCGAATGCGGTCAAACACAACAATTTTGTCCTGCACTGAAAAACCGATCACTGTCAAGAGAGCTGTCAGGAATAAAGAATCGATCTGCCAGCCAAAGAAATGGCCGCCGATGCCAGATACACTTATTACAATCAGGACATCATGCAGCATTGCCAGGATAGCACACACCCCGTATCGGAATGAATGCGCAATCCCGCGGAATGAGAAGGTGATGAAAAGGATAACCGCAATGGCTGCAACCGCGATTGCCAGTCCAGCCCGGTTAGTCACTTCCTGTCCAATCGTGGGTCCCACACTGTCATAGCTGAGGACAGTGGGTTCTACACCAAATTTATCAGCCATTGCATTGACCAACTCAATTCGCTTATCTTCATCAATAAAAGATGATCGAATGATGTATTCACCACTGCTGGTAGTTGTCACCTGCGCATCGACCACACCAGCACCCTGGTAAAGGAGAATAATATCGGAAGGTGCAGGAGCGACAGCTTCAGTGAATTTCAACTCAAGCATGGAGCCGCCAGTAAAGTCAATAGATAAAGGCAGACCCCAGATGGCAATCACAATCAATCCAGGCAGGATGATAATCAACGAAATTGCGAAGTAAAGATAACGTTTGCTCAGCAGATTGAACATGGCAGTATCCTCTAAATTCCAAACCACTTGGCTTTGTTTTCGATTTTGAAAATATCAAATGCAAACGAAAGCAAAGTGCGTGTCACAAAGGTTATGTTAATAAGGCTGACAGCCACACCCAGCGCTAGCGTCAAAGCAAAGCCTTTTACTGCACTGGCGCCAAATGAAGAGCCAAACCAGAACAGGATTATGCTGGTAATGATTGTCGCAAGGTTCGAATCACGGATGGATGGCCAGGCTCGTTTCCAGGCCAGCTCAAGCGCAGTTTGGATATTTCTCCCTGACCGCAATTCTTCCTTCAACCTTTCAATGATCAGGATATTTGCGTCCAGTGCACCGCCGGTGGAAAGTAATAAACCGGCGATACCAGGCAGTGTTAAGGTGACCGGAATAATCTTATACAAGGCGAAAGTGAGAACAGCGTAATTTAAAATCGCCAAAATGGACACTGCACCAGGCAAGCGGTAGTAAACCGTCATAAACAAGATAACAATAATAAAACCGACAATTCCAGCCAGTAAACTCTTCTGCAAGCTGTCTGCCCCGAGAGTAGGACCAACTATGCGGGTTTCAATCACCTTTAATGCGACAGGCAAAGAGCCGTAGCGAAGCTGTACAGCCAGTGCATTAGCGCTGTCAATGGTGAAATTGCCGCTGATTGCCCCTTTACCTTCCGTGATAGGTTCGTCGATAGATGGTGATGATATGACTGTTTTGTCCAGCACAATTCCGATGAACTTGCCCACATTATTGGTTGTAAACTCGGCAAACACCTTCTGCCCTTCAGGACTCAACTCAAAACTGATTATAGGCTGGTTCAAATTATTTGTTGTAACAACAACAGCCTTGAGATCTGACCCGGTGATGATAGTGTTCCATACGGTGTTCTGGATATCGATAGTTGTTTCAGAAGTTGGTGTTTCAGAAGTTGGTGTTTCAGTCGCTGCTGGGGATTCAGCCGTGGGATTTACCTGGCTGCCACCAAGTGATGTCTTCACCACAGTACCAACATTAACAAATGTATCACCTAAATCGACAAATTCCAGCTGCCCGGTTTGTTTTAAAGCAGCAACCACCTGCTCCGTATCCGTAAGGCCAGGAAATTCTCCAACAATCCTCCGGTTTCCTGCAACCTGGAACACCACTTCGCTCACACCTAAACCATTTGACCGGTTTTCCAGGATAGTGCGGGCATCCTGCATGGATTGAGCGTTTACTTCCTGGTCTGCAGGAACATCGGCCTCCAACAGGACCTGCATACCGCCTTGCAGGTCAAGACCCAGCACTGTATCGAAAGATCGGTGGTTTTCGCCAACAGTGATACCAGGATTATTTGGCAAAACTACCCAGATTGCGGCTGCCAGAACAACCAGAATAATAACCAGAACCAATACACGATGTCGCATGTAACCGACCTCCAAAGTCACAAAAATGCCAGCAGGGCAGCTGGCGCCAAAAAAAACATTATACTCCGCTTACTTACCATTGAGTAGGGAATGAAAACTGATTCCGGAATTCCGAAGCCAGCATAAATGATCGCAAATTTCTGCTATGTCTGATCGTCAATAACCGGCATGCAGATCACCATTCTGCGGACCCGGTCGCGGTTACCACCTACAATCCGTAAAACCACAATACTCATATCATCCTGCGGCTGAGCTTGATCCAGCCGCATTGCTTCAGCCAGGATCGTATCAGCGATGGATTGGGCAGACGGATCCTGGTCTTCAAGCAGTGATTCCAACAGGGTGCAAACATCCACCGGTATTCCCTGGTTAGAGCCGGCGTTTGCTATCCCGTCTGTATAAATGATCACGGTTATGCCTTCTTCAAGTGGAAGCTGTGTGATAGCAGGGGTAATATTTGGTTTCGACCCAATCGGAACCGCCTGCCCGCCGATGCAATCCACCTGGTCTTTCTGCGATATAAAAACCGGCACAGGATTATTGCTGGTAATGGTGATCGTTTGTGTCTGCAAATCCACAGATAAGATACTCAAATATGCAGTCTTAGTGCCATTAAATGATTCAAAAAGAAAATCTGATGCAGCCTTGGCAGCCATCCCATCACGGGTACCCTCACAAATCAGTGCAAGGACTTTTTGCACTACCAGCGATGAGATTTTCTTATGCTCGTAACCTGACCCGCGTCCGTCAGACAGGACAACAGATATTCCACCTGAAGGGCGCTCGATTGCCTCTAGCGTATCGCCACTCTCAAGGGCAACTTGCTTGTTTATCTTACTGACTGCGATCTGTATATCCATGACTCAATTTTACAACAAATCACGGAGAATCTAACAAGAATCAGGTAAATTAGACACCATTGTCACTTGCCAACTTCATCCCTTGGGACTACCATAATGTTGCAGAAAATCCTGATTGAAGATGGAGCCATATGCCACAGCACGACCGCAGAATACACTCCCACCCAATTCTCTCCCCGGCCGGTAGAAAGCAGATCACCTTTATATGGCAAGGCAATAAATTGACTGGCCTGGATGGCGAACCGATCAGCGCCGCCTTATATGCCAACAATATAAAAGTATTCGGCCATCATGTAAAAGATCACGCTCCTCAGGGGCTTTTTTGTGCCAATGGGCAGTGCTCACAATGCATGGTCTTCGCAGATGGCAAACCTGTAAAAGCCTGCATTCACCCAATCCGGCAGGGGATGCGGGTTGATCCTGTGGATGGGTTGCCAGGTTTGCCGCCTGGCACAGGTACCCTGGACTTTATATCAATTCCTGAAAAGCAGGTACCCGTCTTGATTATTGGCGGCGGTCCTTCAGGTTTGTCTGCCGCCATGGAACTGGCAAAACTGGGGATCAAGTCGCTCCTGGCTGACGATAAATCTGCTTTGGGCGGCAAGCTGGTGCTGCAAACTCACCGTTTTTTTGGTTCAAAGCAAACTGTCTATGCAGGAACGCGTGGGATAGACATCGCTGAAAACCTTTCCATCCAGGTATCCAAAGAACCCCTTATTGAAGTCTGGTCCAATTCTACCGCCCTGGCAGTGTTCAGCGATAAAAAGATCGGCATACTGAAAGATGAAAAAGAGTATTACCTGGTTGAACCTGAATGCCTCCTGATTGCCTGCGGCGCCAGGGAAAAATTTATTACCTTCCCGGGCAATACCCTGCCAGGAATCATGGGTGCAGGGGCATTTCAAACCCTGCTTAATCGCGACCAGGTGAAGCCTGCCAGCCGGGTGTTCATAGTAGGTGGAGGGAATGTCGGCTTGATCGCTGGATACCATGCCATCCAGGCTGGAATTGAGGTTGCCGGACTGGCAGAAGCATTGCCTGAATGTTCAGGCTACCGTGTACACATGGATAAATTGGTTCGCCTTGGTGTTCCAGTGTTTACCTCGCACACTATCTTGAGCGCGTATGGTAAAGACTCAGTAGAGAAGGTGGTTATTGCCACCCTTGGTTCCGATGGTAAACCTGTTTCAGGGACAGAAAAAACATTTTCTGTGGACGGAGTACTGATTGCTGTTGGGCTTGAGCCGATTGATGAACTGTTCCTGAAGGCAAAAGAGTACGGGATGAAAGTTGAAATTGCCGGTGATGCAGAGGAAATCGCTGAAGCATCCGCCGCAATTTACTCAGGAAAGCTTAAAGCGCATGAAGTTGCTGCATTACTCGGTATGCATACGGATGTAAACCAGGAAGAATTGACAAGGACCCTTAACATTCTAAAAGCTAAACCCGGTATAGTCCAACCCGAAGCAGCAACGGAAATTCACAACGGTGTCATGCCGGTGATCCACTGCAGGCAGGAAATCCCTTGCGACCCGTGTGTACACCTCTGCCCAAAAGGCTTCTTTTATATCGAAAAAGATGACATCCGAACCATCCCTGTGTACAAAGGGGATTCGCACCTGTGCATTGGCTGCGAAAGATGCGTGGCAGGCTGCCCGGGCCTGGCGATCACGATGGTTGATTACCGTAAGCACCCCGAAAAACCCAGGGTATCCATTGCCGTTGAATTAGAAAGAACTCTGCTGGAAAAAGCGGGAACCGTGAATGTCACTGATATTGATGGAAATACACTTACAAGCGCAGCGATCCAGGAAATTCACCAGGTTGCCAGGCTTGACCACACGTTTATCGTGGAAGTGGAAGTTGATCCGGAGATCGCCACGAAAGTTGCAGGTATACAAATACAAGCTGAGCAGGACTTTGAGACCGGTGCTGAAATTTTCGACCTTTCCAATGAAGACACGATTATCTGCCGCTGCGAACGGGTAACAGTGGGTGAAATCAGGGCATTAATCCGTTCAGGCGCCCGGGACTTTAATGAAATAAAAACCATTACCAGGGCTGGAGCAGGCTCGTGCGGTGGAAAAACCTGCCGTAGCTTGATCTTGAGGTTGTTCAGGGAAGAGGGTATCCCGCAATCAGAAATTTCATTAACCGTTCACCGGCCGCTATTCAAAGAAGTCGAGTTAGGTGTATTCGCGGGTTTGCACCTTAATGCCGCAGAGCAAAAGGACAACCATGACAGAGACATTTGATGTCATCCTTATCGGAGCCGGGTCAATCGGATTGCCGGCAGCAGTAATGCTTTCGCAGGCCGGGTTGAAAGTCCTGGTTTTGGACCAGTTTGCCAGCCCTGGACAGGGATCCAATAAGAAAGCAATAGGCGGTATCCGGGCTACTCACTCAGATAAAGCCAAGATTACACTTGGCAACCGCAGCATTGAGTTGTTTGCAGGCTGGAAGGATATGACTGGTGATGAGATCGAGTGGTACAGAGGTGGGTATTCATTTGTCGCCTACCATGAGAAAGATGCATCCTCACTTCAAACCCTGGTCAAAGAGCAACAAGGGTTAGGTTTAAATATTGTGTGGCTGGATAAGAAACAGCTCCTGGAAAAGGTACCCGACCTGAATTCGGTCAACTTGCTTGGAGGTACCTTTTCCCCTGATGATGGCAGCGCATCTCCCCTGTTGATGGCTGCATCTTGTTATAAACAAGCAATAAAGCATGGTTGTGTTTTCCATTTCCGTGAAAACGTAACCGGGCTCATCATCAAATCCTCCAAAATTGAGGGAGTGGTGACCTCAACCAACGAATATCATGCTCCAATAGTGATCAATGCTGCCGGAGCCTGGGCGGGATCAGTCGCTGAGATGGCTGGTATCAACATCCCGGTAGTTCCAGACTCACATGAAGCAGCTATTACAGAACCTGTAGCCCGCTTCTTTGATCCTATGATCGTAGATATTCACCCTGATGAAAACTCTTCCAATTGCTATTTTTACCAGCACTGGACAGGTCAAATCTTTTTCTGCATCACCCCTTCGCCGAACATATGGGGGTTTAATACCAGTGAAACCAGCCAGTTTCTCCCCCAGGCTTCCAGGCGGATTATCCAGCTCATGCCCAGGTTAAAGAACATTCGGGTTAGACGCACCTGGAGAGGTTTGTATCCCATGACGCCTGATGGAAGCCCTATCTTGGGTACATCCAGGGAATGCTCGGGGTTCATCCAGGCGGCAGGCATGTGCGGGCAGGGATTTATGTTAGGTCCAGCCATGGGAGAAATGATTACACGCATGGTGCTGGATGAACTGACACCCCTGGACCATGAAATCCTTGATATACTTTCTCCCTACAGGGAATTCTCTGGTCACGAAAAACTAAAATAAAGATGATGTAAGAGAGGGATTATGGTTATCAGTGCGCATCCACGCATTCCTTTTACGCTGCTGCAGCAATTCATGAAAGATGTCTTTATCGGTGTGGGTGTACCCGAAGAAGATGCTGAGATCAGTGCAAGAATTCTCATAGCATCTGACCTGCGCGGAATCGAATCACATGGGGTTGGCAGACTAAAAATGTACTACGACCGCATGAAAAACGGGCAACACAACCCGGTCACCCAATTTGAAGTAATCAGGGAGCGGGCTGCAACTGCTCTCGTGGATGGACATCACGGAGTTGGTATGGTCATTGGCTATAAAGCCATGAACCTGGCGATCGCGAAAGCCCGCCAGTTCGGGATGGGGTCGGTGGCGGTACGCAATTCCACCCATTTTGGGATCGATGGGTATTACGCCCTGATGGCTGTTAAAAATAACATGATCGGCATGAGCTTTACCAATGCTCGCCCATCAGTTGCCCCCACATTTGGCGTCCAACCTATGCTGGGGACTAACCCGATCGCTTTTGGGGCGCCAACTGATGAGGATATCCCATTCCTGTATGACGGAGCTACTTCTCTCATCCAGCGCGGGAAAGTGGAGGTTTACGACCGCTTGAATAAAGAGATGCCGGATGGCTGGGTGATCGATCAAAATGGCAGATTCCTCAATGATCCGGCATATACTCTAAAAGCTATGGTGAAAGACCAGGCTTCCCTGCTGCCGCTCGGTGGTTCTGGAGATGAATTCAGCGGGTATAAGGGGTATGGATTGGCTACCATGGTGGAAATACTAAGTGCAGCGCTGCAGACAGCTAACTTTCTGCATGCAACCACTGGTATCGGTGTGGATGGCAAGCTAAAGCCATTCGGTTTAGGCCATTTCTTCATGGCAATTGATATCGAAAGTTTCACCGATATTGCCCAGTTCAAGCAAACTACTGGTGACATCCTGCGCGAATTACGGGCTTCACATAAAGCTCCTGGACAATCCCGTATATATACCGCCGGCGAAAAAGAGTATGACAATGAGATCCGGCTGGCAAAAGAAGGGATTATGATCATACCCCAGTTACAGCGTGAAATTAAGGCCATGCAACAGGAACTGGGCTTAAACCAGTACAATTTCCCATTTTGAGGATTGAATGATTAAAGGTTTCGTATTTGATTTTGACGGTTTGATTATTGATACAGAAATACCGGAATACACCGCCTGGAAAGAAATCTACGCCCGTTTCAATGCTACCCTCCCTTTTGAGGAATGGTCAAAATGCCTGGGCTCAAATTACAACAGTTTCGATCCAGTCCAATACCTGATTTCCCAAACCGGATTACCGCTGGATTACGAAGAGATCTTGCCTCAGCAGCGTGTACGGTCGCACGAGCTTGCTTACCAGGAAGGTGCATTGCCAGGGGTGCGCAGCCTGATCGAGGAAGCTAAGGGTGCCGGCCTCCTGCTTGCAGTCGCTTCCAGCTCGGATGCAGCCTGGGTGCATGAACATCTTGAACGGCTGAAACTCAAGCCGCTGTTTAATACCATCTGTACAGAAGAAGATGTTGACAGGGTTAAACCAGAACCCGATCTCTTTCGCCTGGCAGTAGACAGGTTGGGCATTAAACCGGGTGAGTCAGTTGCCTTTGAGGATACGAGGAATGGAATACAATCTGCAAAAGAAGCGGGGCTTTTCTGCATCGCAGTTCCCAACCAGCTCACATCCAGTTTGGATCTAAGTAAGGCAGACTGGAAGGTCAATTCACTGGCAGATATTTCACTAAAAATGATACTGGAAAGGTTTGCATAAACAACATCCGGTGCCGCAAGGCACTGGATATTTATAAACTAGAAAACCTTGATTGGTATAATACAAGCAATCATTTAATTGTGTGATTTTCAAACTGCTAAACATGAAGATCGAAAACCTGTTAGAAAAACTGCCGAGCATTTACTCCCAAGCCGACAGGGAGAAAATTATTGATGCTTACCAGCTGGCTGAAAATGCACACCGGGACCAATTGCGCGCATCTGGCGAGCCGTATATCACCCATTGTGTGGCTGTGGCAGGCATCCTGGCGGAAATGCAAGTTCCACCGGTTGTGGTTATTGCTGGAATTTTGCATGATATTGTAGAAGACACACCGGTAACTATTGAAGATATCCGCAACCAGTTTGGTGAAGAAGTGGCAAAGCTGGTTGACGGAGTAACCAAGCTGACCAACCTACCGCGGGTTTCACGCGGTGATCAGCATGCTGAAGATGCGGTAAATGGAAACGGTTCCGCCCCCGGGTTGATGCCCCTGGATGATTCTGCCTATGCGAAGGACCGCAGAAAAGAACTGCGCGATGAGACACTGCGCAAAACCTTCATTGCAATGGGTGATGATATCCGGGTTGTTATCATCAAACTGGCAGACAGGCTTCATAACATGCGCACCCTCGGTTACATGCCCGAATCCAAACGCCGGCGGATAGCCCAGGAGACTCTGGATATTTTTGCTCCACTGGCTAACCGGCTGGGAATCTGGCAGATGAAATGGGAATTGGAAGACCTGGGATTCAGGTACACCAACCCGGAAAAGTACAAAGAAATTGCTGAAAACCTTTCCGAGCGTCGTTCCGATCGGGAAAACCAGATCGATAAGATCCTGGATCATTTTAAAGATGTGCTCGATCAAGCTGGCATCAAAGCCGAAATATCTGGACGACCTAAACACATCTATTCTATTTACAAGAAAATGGTTGAGAAAGGCCGCCCATTTGAAATGGTTCGAGACCTGCGAGCCATCCGCCTAATCGTACCCGATATCCCATCCTGTTATGCTGCCCTGGGTGTAATCCATACCCACTGGCGCCCCATTCCACACGAGTTTGACGATTATATTGCTGCGCCCAAGGACAACTTTTACCAATCTTTGCACACTGCTATCATCTATGATGACGGCAAATCGGTAGAGGTACAGATCCGTACTCCCGAAATGCACCAGAACGCCGAGTTCGGTATTGCTGCACACTGGCTATACAAAGAAAAAGGCCGCAAGGATGATACATACCAGGAACGGATAAACTGGATCCGCCGCCTGATGGAATGGCGGCAGGATGTCAGCGATGCATCGGAATTCGTGGACGGTATGCGCAGCGATGTATTCGGGGACCGGGTGTATGTATTTACACCGCGCGGTGATATCATCGACCTTCCTGCTGGCTCAACTCCAATCGATTTTGCCTACACAGTGCATACCGAGATCGGTCACCGCTGTCGCGGCTCCAAGGTGAATGGCAAACTGGTTACCCTTGACTACAACCTGAAAACCGGCGACCAGGTCGAGGTGCTCACCGCCAAACAAGGCGGACCAAGCCGAGATTGGTTGAATTCCAACCTGGGGATGGTAAAAACCCAGCGGGCAAGATCAAAAATCCGGGCCTGGTTTAAACAGCAGGACCGTGAGCAAAACCTCGCCCAGGGGAAATCCATCCTTGACCGTGAATTGCGACGATTAGGGCTGATTGGTGTCGACCTCGACAGCCTGGCTGCGACCTTCAATTGTAAGACAGTGGATGATTTGTATGTCGGTCTCGGCTGCGGTGATATTCCACTTGGCAGGATCATCAACGAACTGAGTATTGAAGGAAAAGATACAGATTTCCTGGAAGCCCACCCCACCATTGATACCACAGCGCCGGATAATACCGTTACGGTAGTGGGTTTAAAAGGGCTGCTTACCAACCTGGCGCGTTGCTGTAACCCTGCACCTGGAGATGATATTGTTGGATATGTAACCCGGGGACGGGGTGTAACAGTCCACCGCCGGGATTGCCCCAACATGTTGCGAGTTGGTGAAGCTGACCGCTTGATTAAGGTCTCCTGGGGAGATGCAAAAAAGACTTACCCTGTTGCCGTGGAAATCCGGGCTTATGACAGGCAGGGATTAATGGGGGATATTTCCACCGTTCTCACCAATGAAAGCATCAACCTGGCAGATATATCCCTGAAAACATCCCACAACCTGGCAGTGATAAAGCTGATCCTTGAAGTTGCTGAGATCAACCAGCTGAGCCGCATCTTGACAAGGATAGAAAACCTGCCTAATGTCCTTGAGGCGCACCGCTTGCATCCTGGATAAGCGGTGATATAATATTGCATCCATGAAGGCAAGGGTAACGAAACTACCTGTATATGCAGCCGTAATCGCTTGTTTGGGGTTAATTGACTCGGCATACCTGTGGCTCATTAAAATCACAAACAACGAAGCGCTATGCATTCCTGGAATTGGGGATTGTTGGTCGGTCAATAATTCGAAATACTCCGAATTCTACGGCATCCCAATTTCGGTGTTTGGAGTTGCCACCTATATTACACTCCTTATCTTGATCCTTGCTGAGAAGAAAAGCGGCACGAAGTATAACAATCTTATTCTTGCTCAGTTTGGAATCACGCTGGTGGGTTTCACTTTTTCGCTTTACCTGACTTATATCCAGTATGGGGTGCTTAAAGCTTTTTGCCCGTTTTGCCTAATTTCTGCTTTATGCATGACCGCCTTATTTGTAATCTCCATCATTCGGTTGGCGAAATCAGTTGCAAAGGTACAAGATTAATCTGGAGGACATTTAATGCCACGAATCCGCTGCCACTATCTCGACTGTTCTTTCCTGGATGAAAATTATTGCAGTGCTGCCTCAGTTGAATTTGATCCGGATGCCGGCTGCATGACCTATACTCCCAATGCTGAAGCCTCGTTAACCGAGGATTGGGATGAAGAGGAAGAACTGGAAGAATGGGAAGAAAATGACGAAGAGGATGAAGAAGACGACTTCTGGCCAGACGATGAATAAGCATGTCAAGCCAGCCCGCAGAGGTCCCATCAACCATTACTAACGTGTCTGTCCGCAAGAATTTGCGGTTCAATTATCTCGTTAATGTGGGTGATGGGTCTTTTTTTGGCCTGGCGCTCGGAATAACCTCCTTTACAACTGTATTACCATTATTTGTAGCATCATTCACTGAATCAGCCATCCTGATTGGTTTGATACCAGCCTTACACTCCCTTGGATGGCAGCTCCCCCAGCTTTTTACTGCAAAATTCACCAGTTCATTAAGACGGTTGAAACCAGTATTGCTGGCTTTCAGTATATTTGAGCGGCTTCCGTTCCTTGCCCTGGCATTTCTGGCATTCTTTAGCGGCCGTTTATCTTCCAGCACGGTGTTGCTGTTATCATTCACATTGTTGATTTTTCAAGGGGTTATGGCCGGACTGGCCGCAAATCCCTGGCAAAACATGCTGGCAAAAGTGATCCCAGGCGAGATCCGCGGCACATTTTTCGGTGTGGTGAATGGCAGTTCAAATATGATGGCCAGCCTGGGGGCATTGCTTTCCGGTTTCATATTGGAGAAAACCCTTTTTCCAAACAGTTTTGCTGTATGCTTCTTCCTGTCATTCATCTTGTATTTGCTCTCTTACACCTGCCTTGGGCTCACGCGCGAACCTGAAAGGCAGGCTGATGATTCCCAATCACAAACCTTAACCGATCAAAAGACTTTGATCAGGCATATTCTAAAGAATGACCGCCGGTTTAAAGGCTTTCTCATAACCAGGTTCCTTTACCAGTTTGGGATGATGGCGCTCGCATACTACACCGTGTTTGCTGCCAAAGTGCTCGCCATCCCCACCCTGACCATCGGAATGCTAACAGCGACTTTGTTGATTGTCCAGGTCGTCTCAAACCCTGTGCTTGGTTGGCTTTCTGACAGGTGGGGAAAAAAGAATGCCTTTATTCTTGGAACACTTTCTGCCGGTATAAGTGCATTTATGGCTGCAATTGCACAAGAACCCTGGATATTTTTTCTTGTTTTTCTTTTCATGGGTATAGCAAATTCGGCCTACTGGACAATAGGGATTGCTTATAGCCTGGAATTTGGCGATGCCACTGAAAAACCAACCTACGTTGGGCTGTCGAATACTCTGGTATCTCCTTCGATTCTGATTGCCCCTCTCCTGGGTGGCTGGCTGGCAAATATGGGCGGCTACCGCCTGACATTTTGGGTATCCGCCTTTTTTGCCCTGCTGACTGCCCTGATCCTGGTACTTTTCGAGAAAAACTCTGGTATAAAAGAAGAATGTCAAGCTGCCTGAAAACGAGAGATATCCATGGCCATAATTGATGACTTCCTGAAGAAACTTCCACCTGATACCCGTAAAAACTTAGAGCTCATCTGGAATTCACTGCCTGCTTCTGATAAGCAATCGATTATCAAGATCATCTCGGCATTTCCAAAGAATTCAACCCAGGTAAACATGCTTGTGGACCTTGCTACCAGGCAATACAAAGTAATTACCGGGTCGAAACACACGGTTGCCATTGTCGGCCCGGCTAATGTCGGCAAATCAACCCTTTACAATCAATTGATCCATGAAAAGGAAGACAAAGCCCACGTCAGCCCTGTCCCAGGAACCACACGGGTGAACCAGCAGGCAGATTCCGGCTTATTTTCCATTATCGACACTCCCGGTGCGGACGCAGTCGGGTATGTAGGCGAAGAAGAAAAGAAACAGGCGATGGATGCAGCACGTTCTGCTGATTTCCTGGTAATTATGTTTGATGCCATCCAGGGTATCAAACAATCCGAGCTGCAGCTTTTCAATGACCTTTTAGCCCTCTCCAAACCTTACATCGTCGTTTTGAATAAGATGGATCTGGTTAAGAAGGAAGAGCAACTGGTGATTGCGAAATCTGCAGCCAACCTGAGGCTGGATCCCAACCAGGTGATTCCAATAGCCGCTAAAGACGGTAAAGCGGTTTCAGATGTTGTCATGGCTATCGCGATTGCTGAGCCTTCGCTGATCACTGCCCTGGGCAGGACCTTACCTGAATTCCGCTGGAAGCTGGCCTGGCGGACAATCGCCAGTGCGTCCTCTTTGTGTGCTGCTATTGCACTTACGCCCCTGCCAGTCCTGGACTTCGGTCCGCTTGTTATCACCCAATCTGTGATGGTACTCAGCCTGGCCAGGATATATGATTACAAAATCAACCTCGCCCGTGCCAGGGAGTTGATCCTCACTTTTGGGCTTGGTTTGATCGGTCGTACCTTGTTTGCACAACTGAGCAAACTGGGCGGAGTTCCCGGATGGCTGCTTTCATCTGCAATTGCCTCATCGATCACGGTTGTTCTGGGGTATGCAGTGGTGGTGATGTTTGACCGTAACCGGCGCCTGACGAAAGATGAATTAAACCGGTTAACAAAGACCCTTACCAGCTTCTTGCTGGATAGGCTCAAGAACCTGGGCAAGAGTAAACCCAACCAGAAAACCCTGCAGGAAACCATCCTTCAAGCGCTGGAAGAAAGTAGTATGCCCGGCTCTACAGAAATCCTGGATGCGCAGGTCTTGCAATCCAACCAGGAAATCGTCATTGATGAACGGCAACCCCCAGAAGATTGGTTATAACCTTAAGAAAAATAAAAGCCAACGGTTGAGTTGGCTTTTTTGCTGAGGGTGAAGGATTCGAACCTCCATAAGCAAATCCAGAGTCTGCTGTCCTACCATTAGACGAACCCCCAATAAGGGTGGCTGAAATTCTACCAGCAAGCCAGTTTTCTTTCAATAATCACTACTTACAATGCCTGGCGAAGTTGGGTTATCGCCTTTTCTAACCGCTTGAAAACAGTATCCTTTCCGATAATTTCCATACTTTCAAATAACGGCGGGCTGACTTTCTGTCCCGTAATGGCTACGCGCATAATACCAAACACCTGCCCAGCGCTGTACCCCAGCGCTTCCACCACCTCACGCATGTGCGGTTCGGCTTTCTCCGGGCTGATGTCATCCAGGGCGCACAGCTCCTGCAGACACCGCTCAGCAATGGCAGCGCTTTCTGCTGCTGTCAACCCTTTAGCAATCAAGTCTTCTAACTCAGGTTTTACTTCATCTTTGAAGAAAAAGCCAGCCATTTGCGGGGCTTCATCCAGGGTAGCAATACGCACCTGCAAGATGGGGATGATTTTGACCAGCGTATCAAAATCAACAGCAAAACCTTCCTTCTCAAAGAATGGCACCAACCTTGCCGCCAGGTCATTTGCATCCAAATTGCGGATGTGCAGCCCGTTGAAATGATCCAATTTTGTAAAATTGATCGCAGCTGGCGATGGATTCAACCTGTCCAGGCTGAATTTTTCCACCAGGTCCGGCATGGTAAAGAATTCTGTGCTGCCATCATAACTCCAACCCATCAGCGCAACCCAGTTGACCACGGCCTCAGGAAGGTAGCCCAGCCCTTCCAGATCTTTGAGGAAGATTGAGTAGCCGTCCTTAATCAGATCGGTAGCCTCGCGTTTGCTCATCTTTCCTTTTCCGCTCGGTTTGAGGAAAACTGACAGGTGCACCCAGGTGGGTTCCTGCCAGCCAAAGGCGCGGATGATCAGGCTGTGCAGCGGGAATGTGGGCAGCCATTCCGACCCGCGGATGACATGTGTAATCTTCATTTCATGATCATCTACCATGGCAGCCAGGTGATATAACGCCCAGCCGTCCGACTTTACCAGGACATAATCATCAATCTGGCTGTTTTCAATTGCAATCTCGCCGCGTAGCTGGTCTCTTACAATGGTTGTGCCAGTTTTCGGGGTTTTAAACCGGATTACATGCGGTTCACCGCTGGCGGCCCGCGCAGCGGCTTCTTTTGGGTCCAGCGCCCTGCAGGTACCGTCATAATGGTAACTCTCTTTACGCTGCTGCTGTTCCTGGTGCACCTGCTCAAGCTTATGCGGGGTACAAAAACAATAATACGCATGACCGCTCTCAACTAACTGCTGCGCATACTTGAGGTAAATATCTTTCCGCTCCGATTGCCGGTACGGTCCGTAAGGTCCGCCGACATCCGGACCTTCATCCCATTCGATCCCAAGCCAACGTAAGCTGGTCATTAATTCTTCTTCTGCGCCTTCCACATACCGCTTGCGGTCGGTATCTTCTATGCGCAAGATGAATTGCCCGCCGGTTTGTTTGGCAAGAAGGTAATCATAAAGTGCCGTTCGTGCACTTCCAAGGTGGACATGCCCGGTTGGCGATGGCGCAAACCGCACTCGGGCGGGGCCTGTAATTTCTGGCATATTTCTCCGTTAATCTTTCGGTTTTTGTCGGGCAGCAACACTTTCTACCAGACCAATCCCGAGAACCAGGGATAGAAGTGAACTTCCCCCGTAACTGACAAATGGTAATGTTAATCCAGTCACAGGGATCAGGTTCAGGTTGACCCCAATATTAACCGCCATTTGGAAGAAAAGCAAGGCAGAAAATCCAAAGGCAATGTAGCTGCCAAACGGATCGGCTGCCCTTCTTGCGATGCGCACACAACGCAGAATGACAAACACCAGCAGTGCCATAACCACCACCGTGCCGACGAAACCAAACTCGGCGGCTATGGCAGAAAAAATGAAGTCAGTATGCCTGACCTTAAGGTAACGCAGCTGCACCTGGGTGCTGTGGCCGTACCCCTCTCCAAACCAGCCCCCCGACCCAATGGTGATGATTGCCTGCTCAACATTAAAAACATTTCCATGCCTGGCATTCGGATCCTGGAAAAAGAAGTTGATGATCCTTTCTTGCTGGTAAGCTTCGAGAAAGGGAAATGCTGCCATGGCAGCGAGTAATCCAACTCCTGCGAAGATCAACAAGTACTTGGGCGGCAAACCGCTTATCCAAAGCAGTGAGAACCAGATCACCATGATCACAATGGAAGTGCTCAGGTTAGGCTGAAGAAGAATCCAAACCACAATCCCCATCGTCAGCAGGAACCCGGAGACTATCCAGCGCAGGTCGCGCGGCTTATTCTGGGTGCGAGCAAAGTAATCTGCGAGGACGATAATCAACACGATTTTCGCCAGCTCTGAAGGCTGGATATTAATGGAACCTACCTCAATACGCCTGGCAGAACCAAACTGTACCTCGCCAATGATGAAGATGACAATCAGGAACAGGATTGTAAAAATGTACAGCATCCGCGAAAGGGAAGCAAAGTAGTGATAATCGATCATGGCCATGATGATTACAATAGCCAGCCCGATCACCACGTAAATTGTCTGGCTCCGAGGCAGTCCAGCCAGCTGGGCATTCCCGGCTATGGCTGATTGGATCATGGCAATGCCGAAAACACAAAGCACCAGCACTGCTCCGAACAGCCAGAAATCAAAATAACGCCAGAATTCCCTTTTCATAGTCTGGTAATGGACAACTTTCTTAATTTACTTGCTTTGTCTTCCATGAAGTTATAACTACCTGGTTTTTTTCTACCTTCGCTATTTCAGGCACACCGGCGGACTTTCGCTTCTGGATTAGGAAAGGTATGGTGGAAATACGGAGCAAAGCTGGTTCCAATTCAAGTGCGCAAACCACAGCTGCCGGATTACCCGGCACCCCAGCCCTCACAGTACCCCGCAGCCGGCCCCAAACGATTACATTACCGCCTGCGGTGATCTCAGCGCCTGGATTTACATCTCCCAGGACAACAACATGCCCTCCAAAATCCACCTTGTAACCAGACCGTAATGTCCTCTGAAGCAAAACCGCTTCTTCGTCTGGTGCCTTTTCCGCAACAACTGGCATGCCTTTACCGGCAGTATTCCCGCTGGAAAGCCTGGTCGCAAGTCCGAGCATCTGGGCATTCATCTCAGTAGATGGTGAACCAGCCAGGACTGCATAAAGGGTCATTTGCTTCTCTGCCAGCCTTTCGCGCAGTGCTCCCAAATCAGAAGCCCGCAGGACATGATTACCAGCATCCAGGGCAACCCTGGCACCCTGGAAGAATTGCTCCTTCTCAGCAATCAAGTTTAACAGGTCAGTTTCAAGGTCCACCCATTTCCCCTCACCCACGGTAATCAAGATGCCCTGGTTCATTCCTTTGATCTGGATCTTGCTATCCTTCGGTGTATCTGTCATGGTACAGTAGCGCTGTCCATTTCTTTAAGTTCAAAATATGCATCCATCACTTTTCGTACTATAGGTGCGGCAACTGAAGCTCCCTCGCCGCCGTAATACACAAATGCCACTACAGCAATCTCCGGGTCATCATAAGGGGCATACCCAATATACCAGGCATGAGCCGGCCAGTTTCCGGGGTTGCACAAGTTCTTTTTATTTGCCATGTCGTCACAGAACTCAGCCGTCCCGGTTTTGCCTGCAGTTGGAATTTCCATGGTGGCGAATGTATCATCGGCAGTGCCACCCGGCAAAGTAACTAGCCGCATGCCCTCCTGGGCCAGATCGATCACCCATGGTTCAACAGAGATTTTTTCATCAGTCGCATAACTGTTTTCATCATAAACAGTGATCACTTTGTCCTTGGTGATATCGGCAACTACAGTAGGGGTGAATGGTACGATTACATTACCTTCGTTATCTGTAACCTGTTTAATCAGTGTGGGTTTCATATGAATGCCATCATTGGCAATAGTTGCAGCTGATACCAGCACCTGAAGCGGGGTGGAAAGCACAAAACCCTGTCCCATGGTAGCAATATAGGTATCCCCTGTAGACCAGTTCTCAGCCAGGGTAGTACGCTTCCAGGTCGGATCAGGCAGTAATCCGCTTGCTTCTCCAGGTAACTCAATTCCGGTTGGTTCTCCATAACCTATTGCAGCGGCATACTCATTCATGCGCCATATACCAAGCCCTACCGGCACTTCTGTTCCATAACCACCGCCTACCTTGTACCAGTACACATCACATGACCAGGCTATGCCATGCAAGTAATCCACCGAACCATGCCCGGCCTCATCCCAACAGACATATTCCCGTGGGGTGCCTATGTCATTTACCGAATATTTTTGTAGAATTGTGATCTTCCCCATATCTTCAATTTCCTGCCCGGGCGTGACTACACCTTCATTTAATATACCCAGTGCAGATGCCATTTTGTATACAGAACCGGGTGGAAATTCTCCCGAAATGGCATAGTTGAAGAGCGGCTTGTCGGGGTCGGTCACCAGCTGCTGGTAGTAGTCTGCCGGAATTTGTCGCGCCATACGGTTATTTTCAAAAGTGGGATAGGAAACCAGCGCCAGGATTTCCCCGGTTTTAGGGTTCATGGCAATCACTGCAGCTTTTGTCATGCGCTCTTCCCCTATCCACGCATTCCAACCTTCCAGTTCTGTCTTTACAGCTGATTTTGCTGCTGCCTGCAGGCGGGTGTCGATCGTCAACTCGACATTGTAACCGGGGACCGGATTCACCGGCACTTCCAGGTCACGAATGATCTGGCCTGCCCCATCTACTTCCACAGTCCTCAGCCCATTCTTGCCGCCAAGTTCCTCTTGCATCCAGCTCTCAATTCCTGCATATCCAACTTTATCCCTGCCGGCTACAAATCCAAGGTCGGTGTAATATTTCTCGTAAGCGGCAGGCACCGGGCCTAAAAAGCCTATAATCTCTGCAGTCAGTTCGCCGGTCGGGTAATCGCGGACGGCCTCGACCTCTATCCCCACTCCGGGTAGATCAGCCGACTTTTCCTGGATCACCATAGCTGTATTTTGGTCGACATTGCACTTAACCCGTACCGGGTCGTAAGGCGCCAGGGAATCAGCGATGAAAACAATTTGCGTAATTCCAAGGTCAGTTTCACATGGAGTGAACAAACGGACGGTTTCTTCATTCAATTCGCCCTGGCTGACCGGCAAATCGATCAAACTGGATAATTCCCGGAAGACTCCCTGGATGGCTCCGTCGTCCAGGGGCAGGTAAGCCGGTGTGATTACAACATTGTACGATGGAACATTTTTAGCGAGAACATAACCATTCCGGTCAGTGATCAAACCCCGCTGTGTTGGAAGGTTGATATTCGATCGCCGGTTTTCATCTGCCAGAGCTATATACTCATTCCCATTTACAATTTGCAGTGAAAACAAGCGGCTGATGTACACCAGCATAACAATACCAATAATTGCATACAATGCCCAATATCGCCATCGGGCAGTGTGTGCTTGTTCTAAGTTAGGTTCTGTCATTCTATCCTTGCAGTTCTATAAACAGACCTGGCCAGGTCGGTGATTAGTGCATAAACCGGAATTGCCAGTAATAGGTTCAACAGCAAGCTTGGCAAGATCACAAATCCAAATGCCTCGCTGAAGCTGAAAGGCGTTACAGTAAATTGTAACACCAGCATTGTGGCTGTCTGGATAAGTGCTGTACCTATAGCCGTCGTAAGGAACATTGATATAACCGGTACCTGCCAGAACCTGCGGCGCAGCCAGAAGGCAAAACCCGCGGTTATGACAAACAAGGGGATGTAAAAGTAAAACGGCAGCTTGCTAACCAGACCAACAAGCAGCCCCCCAATCACCGCCCATTGCCAGGTGGTGTCGACTTCTTCCTGTATAGACCAGGCAATCACAATCAACAGCACCAGGTCAGCATTCCCTCCAAGCAAAGTGATTCTACTCAGAACGGTGGTCTGCAGGATCAGGGCAGCAAGTAAAACGGGAATAGAAAGAAGGGCTCTCAAATTATGGGACAGCGGTAGGGATGAGTGGCGAGGTCTCGACTGGCCTGAAGTTGGTAATTACCAATACAGCCTGCAGATTGGTGAAATCAACAGCCGGCTGGACAGATGCTTCCTGAAAGAGGGTATTTGCAGTGTCCCGAACGCCGATAACCTGGCCAACCACAATATCGGCTGGGTAATTGCCGCCCAGCCCGGATGTTATGATCAGATCGCCAGCACTGATTGATATATCGGCTGGCAGCATTTCAATAACCACATCACCGGTCAGTGAACCTGTGAGGACTGTGCTCAGGTTTGCATTACGCAAATGCACATTTACAGACGAACCCGGATCGGTAATAAGCTGGATGCGGGAGGCATTGGCTGTTACTGCATCAATTCGCCCAACCAGTCCTTGCTGATTCACCACGGGCATTCCGCGCCGGATACCTGCGTCTGAACCCTGGTCAATGATCAGGTACTGCAAAAAAGGGCTTGGGTCGCGGCCGATAACTGATGCGGCAACATAGATATTTTCAGGCCGGTTCTGTGCAAAATCCAACAAAGAATACAAAACTTTTGCTTCATTGATTTGCTGCTGGAGTTCGATAACCTGGGTTTGCAGCTGGGCGACTTCAGCTTCCAAAGCAGCGTTCCTTTCCCGCAAACTGGCTGAATCTTTTGGGACGGTTACGAATTCTACTATGGCAGTATAGCGGGTAGATATCCAGCGTGAAACTCCAATGAACGGACTGGTAGCGGCTTTTACCATCGGGTTTAGATAGCCGCTTAATGCAAGCGCCATGATCCCTGCAGTAACAATTAAAAAGACAACCAGCTGCCAGTTTCGGCTAAATTTTTGGTTCATACGCGGGTAACTAACCTAACGGTTCCCGGTCCTATCCAATCCTACCAGGAATTCATCAAAATGGTCCAGGTCTTCCAGGATCATGCCGGCACCGCGGACAACACAAGTCATTGGATCTTCAGCAACCCAAACCCTTAACTTGAGCTCATCCGTTAGACGGTCGACCAGTCCCAGTAATTGACTTCCCCCGCCAGCCAGACAAACGCCGTTGTCGATCAGGTCTGAAATGATGTCGGGCGGGACCTCATCCAGGGTGTCTTTGATCGTATCAATAATTACCTGGATTGATCCGGCTATTGCTTCCCGGATTTCAACAGAGGAGATTTCAATGGCTTCAGGTAATCCTGTAATCAGGTTACGGCCTCGCACAACCATTGTCTTTTCATTCTCAAGTGGATAAGCAGAACCGATTTCCATCTTCAGTTGTTCTGCCATTCTCTCTCCAATGAACAGGTTGTATTTATTGCGGACATAGGTAACGATATCTTGATCCATTTCATCCCCAGCCACACGCAGTGAGCGTGAAACAACCACGCCCCTCCAGGAATTCACTGCCACTTCAGTAGTCCCGCCGCCGATATCCACAATCATACTGCCCTTGATTTCTGAAACAGGCAGCCCTGCTCCCAGGGCAGCGGCCCTGGGCTCTTCGATCAGGAAAGCCTGCCTGGCATTGGCTGCCATGGCAGCATCATAGACTGCCCTTTTTTCTACTTCAGTGGCTCCAGAAGGAATTCCAACAACCACCCGCGGACGAGGCATGGGAACAATGCTCTGTTCGTGCGCTTTGCTGATGAAGTATCCCAACATAGCTCTGGTGATCTCGAACTCTGCGATCACACCATCTTTCATCGGCCGAATTACGATCACATTTGCGGGTGCCCTGCCTACCATTTCTTTTGCCCGGCTTCCTATAGCGAGGGGTTCCTTGGTACGTTTGTCAATTGCGACCCAGGAAGGTTCATTGATTACAATGCCTTTTCCGCGCACATGCACCAATGTATTTGCAGTTCCGAGGTCTATGGCAATATCCAGCGAAAATAAACCCCACAACCAGTTAAAAGGATTAAAGGCCAAATTACTCTCCCAAAATTAGTGTAAACGTAAAAATGTCCATTGGCTGCCCCGAAAAACTAGAAAAATTATACCATAGGGAGCTTTTCACCTGGATTTGGAGCTACTTAGCTGGTGTATTTGCAGGCAATCACTCTTTCTACTATACTTTGCATTAACAGACGGAAAACGACATGATCCATATTGTTACAGACACCCTTGCAGGAATCCCAGCAGCGATTTCCTCCCAGCTGAATATGACTGTCATTCCGCAGTATATCATCATTGGAGATCGGGCGTACCGTGATGATTTTGAGATTTCTCCCAGTGAAATTGTGGCAACCATGAAAAAAGATGGTCACCTGCCCCACACCGCAGCTCCGCCCCCTTCTTTATACTACCCGGTATTCTCTGAAAAAACCTCAAATGGTGATACTGTGCTGGTTGTTGGGCCTTCACATGCTTTGAGCGGAACAATCAACAGTATCAAGACAGCCATGAATGAATTCCCAAATTCAGATATCAGGATTTTTGACACCGGGATCATTGCAGCCCCAATGGCAACCATGGCAATCCAGGCCGCCCGCTGGGCAAATGAAGGAAGACCGGTTGAAGAGATAATTACCAGGCTGGAAGACCTTAAGTGCCGATTTCGGGCATACCTGGTCTTGAAAAGCCTGGAATACCTGCACAAAGGCGGGAGAATAGGCGGCGCGCAAGCTGTACTGGGCAGCCTGTTGCAGGTAAAACCAATATTGACTATGGGGCAAAACCGGATCGAGCCATACCAGCTTGTCAGGTCCCATAGAAAAGCCCTTGATCGGCTGCTAAGCCTGGCAGCAGCCGAGTGCCCACCGGATGAAGACTCTCACCTGTGTATCATGCAGTGCGAAGCTGAACAGGATGCACAGTGGCTCTCCGAAAAGTTGTCCAACAAACTTTCACTCGCGTCAATCCCCATTTATGGCGTTTCTTCAGCATTGATTGTGCATGGCGGACCCGGAATTCTGGCGGTTAGTTTCTTCATTTCATGACCATTTAAGAAAAGCAATATATAGACTTGACTCAGCTTATCCATCTTCGTATGATGGTGGTATGGAAATGTACCAGAAAATTAGCCTGATTGTTGCCTTTTCGGCAGTGGGAATCGTGGTCATTTACCTTTACTTCAATAACATCCGCGAATTCTACCGGCTTCGAAGGAGAGATAAAGAAGCTGAAGCGGTTTTTTTGTCACGCTTTAAAATTGCCAGGACCGGGTATGCCTTTTGCAGAACTGCACAAACAACCGGTGTTTCCAGGTATGGCGATGGAATGATTAAAGTAAAGCTTGAACTGGATGTCTACCCCGGGGGATTGACACATTATATTACTGAAGTTCCCTGGATTATTAACTGGATGAGCTTGCATAAACTGCAAACTGGAATTGAGCTACCTGTCAGGATCGATGATGAAGATAAAAACCTGGTCTACCCTGAAGTAAGCTGGGCGACATTTGACATTACAGAAGAGATTCCCATGTTCGTGAATACAAGCCAAAAGCCTGAATAACTGCCGGGAATTGTTAATATGCGTTTACTTTTTCCCTTTATCAATGGCTGCTTTCACCAGCTTTACAGCGATACTGCCACCAGGTACCAGGATTCCAGCTGCATCAGCGGTAACATCGAAGAGCAAGTCACGGGATAGCATCCCTTTCACCTGGTTGGATAACTGTTCTCCACCTCCTGCCATCTCACCCGTCAAAGCATCAAATTCCACTATCACCTGCTTATCCTTTGAATTCCAGCGATATTCCAGGGCATAAATCGGTCGAAAGTAAATATCCAGCACTTCGATCTGAACCTGCTCCTCCAGGATCACCTCAGCCTGGACGGGCTTGATTATCTCGGAAAGAACTTTCCGCACTACTGTGCTTGCGCTGGCTTTGGGAGGTATGATCACAGTTCCATCCGGGGAAAATCCATCCAGGTTTACAATCTCCGACCTGGGAAACTGCTGGTAAATTTCCAGGTCTTTCTTTGTTCCCACCCCATCAAACGTGTAATGATAACGGTGGTCTTCTAAGCAATGCTCCACACCATCCAGGAGCAGGCCGGAATTGCCTTTCTGGTCTGAGGTAACCGGGACATCAACCCCCAGCAAAGTTACAGATTTAACCTCTGCGCCGTGAACAGATACGGTGTAAGCCCGTTTACGCTCATACCGGGTATGCAAAAAGACATCCATCAGCCAGAATGCTTCCAGCCGGTTTTCATTGGAGACCAATTGGATATCCTCAGGTTTTGGACGCGTAAGAAGCGCACCCAATGTACCCGAAATCAGGCTGGCTTTCTTTTGCTCTACTCGATCTTTTGCTACCTCAATAGTAAACTGGGGAAGAAAATGAAAAGCTCGTTCGGTTGCAAGAATGATTTCCATACAACACTCCTTTTCATGGTCAGCCGTTAATTTGTTAAAGAATAAACCCATTATCGCATATTCTCATAAGGCATTCACCGTTGAATATAAAATTAAACAAAAATCGTCTCAAAAGAGACGATTTCCTGGGTGGCTGATGGGGGTCGAACCCACAACCCCTTGATCCACAGTCAAGTGCTCTGCCATTGAGCTACAGCCACCGTAGCCTGCAAATTGTATCATACCCATTGGGGGACTGCAAGAATTTCACCTTTACACCAAAGTGAAGGGAAAAGGTCAGGCGGCAGCTGAAAGCTGCATCAATTCGCCTGGATATGGTTTTAACATTTCTCGCAGTGCATTCAGGTCGGCACTTAAAAGCCACTCGCGGTAGTTGGCTTTCGGCAGGATCACCGGCATCCTGTCGTGAAACCCGGAGATCAAATGGTTGGCTGGGCAAGTAACAATCGTGCAGGAGAATACAGGTTTTTCCATCTTATTCCACAGGTCCCACAATCCAGCAAATGCAAACGGCTGACCTGATTTAAGCTGAATGTGTACGGGTAACGCTTTTCCGCCTGCGCCGGCACCTTTTTGCCATTCATAGAAACCCGATGCAGGGATCAGGCAGCGCTGCCTTTGAAATGGTTTCTTAAAGGATGGTTTTTCAAGCAAGGTTTCAGAGCGTGCATTAAAAGTACGTCTGCCGATCTCCATATCCTTTGCCCAGTAAGGGATCAGCCCCCATCTCATCATTGTCACTTCGCTGGAATTTGGTGTTTTGATCGTTGCTACTTCCTGTGAAGGGAATATATGAGGACGCGCTTCCCACATTTCAGGCAGCGTGACCAGGTCAAACTCATCCTTCAGGGTAAAAGCATCCAAATCCAGCGAGAATTGTCCACACATAAGAACCTCTTTGATGTAATTTTACAGGAGTTTTGAATGCTTTTCAATTGGCAGGAGTTGGCTGCGTTATAATTAACCATCACAACAAACGAGGTATTTCATGGCCAACAAACTGGTTGAATGTATTCCCAATTTCTCTGAAGCACGCCGACCTGAAGTGGTTGAAAAGATCATTACAGCTATCCAGAGTGTGGCAGGCATTACCATCCTTGACCGGCATTCTGATATGGACCACAACCGGACGGTTGTAACATACATTGGCGAACCGCAGGCTGTAGAAGAAGCTGCTTACCAGGCGATATCTACTGCGGCCGAATTGATCGACCTGGAAGTCCACCGGGGTGAACACCCCCGGATCGGCGCCACAGATGTGGTTCCTTTTGTTCCAATCAGCGATGTTACCCTGGCAGAATGTGTGGAAATGGCTCGCCGGTTAGGAAAACGGGTTGGCAGTGAATTGGGTATACCTGTTTACCTGTATGAAGAAGCAGCCACCCTGCCCGAGAGGCAAAACCTGGAGAATATCCGCCTCGGGCAGTACGAAGGCCTGAAATCTGAAATAGGTACCAATCCTGCTCGCTACCCGGATTTTGGTCCCCCGAAATTAAAGGGAGCCGGGGCAACCGTTATCGGCGCACGCCAACCGCTGCTTGCTTTCAATGTTTACCTTAACACCGATGATGTTACCATAGCCCAACGCATCGCCAAGACCGTCCGGAACTCATCCGGAGGTTTTCGCTATGTCAAAGCAATGGGGGTACTGGTTAACCGCAAAGCCCAAGTTTCGATGAACCTGACCAATTTTCACCAGTCATCCATTGCCACAGTTGTCGAAACCGTCCGCAGTGAGGCGAAAAGGTACGGCACCTCCATCTTTTCAACGGAGTTGGTCGGCCTTACTCCCGAAGAAGCGCTGGTAGATGCAGCAGTCTGGTACCTGCATCTTGACCAATTTGACCGGGAACAGATCCTCGAAAGAAAACTATACGAAGTGTTGAATTCTTCTACCGCCCCGCTGGCAAAGGAACCAACCGAATGGTCGTTTATCGACCAGGTTGCAGCAGGTACTCCCACCCCCGGCGGCGGTTCAGCATCTGCCCACACCGGCGCCCTGGCAGCCGGGCTGGTTGCGATGGTTGGCCGACTTACAGTGGGGAAAAAGAAGTATGCAGCCGTTGAACAGGAAATGTGGCACTTGATTGAAAGAGCAGAGGAGCTCAAATCTGCATTAACCCGGGCTGTTGAAGAGGATGCTCAATCTTTCGAAGACATTTTGCATGCCACCAGGCTGCCGAAGAATACCCCCGAGGAACAAAAAGCACGCGATGAAGCTTTAAGAAATGCATCGGTCCATGCCGCAGAAGTTCCATTGAAAGTGGCAAACCTAAGTTATGAAACGCTGGGTCTTGCCAGGCAGGCAATAGAAAAAGGCAACTTGAATGCGATTTCCGATGGCGGAAGCGCTGCAATGCTCAGCCTGGCATCTTTTTCCGGCGCCGGGATGAATGTCAAGATCAACTTGCTCACTTATGCTGAAGAACCAGAAGCGAAGCGGATATTAGGAGAACTGGGAGAGCTTGAGGCTTCTGCCAGCCAGCTCCGTGACACAATCCGCAAGCTGCTCCAGGAACGTGGAGGGATAACACCATTCTGATGCAGTCCTTAAAATACTACAGCCCATTATTACTGTTAAGTTTGATCCTCAGCAGCTGCAGCGCCCAACTATCAGGCGGCCAGGCAGCATTTTCAACGGACACGATTAAAGGGGTAGCCACAATCGAAGCAGCCACCCCTCAATTACCCACAGAGACTGTTGCTGCGGAAACAATTGAACCGGAAAAACAATCGCTTTTCGATGCTGTACTATGTGAAGAGAGTTACTGCATTTATGATGCCCCGGCATTACTGGAATCACCTTTACCCGCAGACATGAACCAGATTGCAGATGTAACCTACCGGTACGGGACAACCCAGATGGGTCAAAGGGAAGCGCATCTTGGCATGGATGTAAGCAACCCGGGCGGAACCCCTGTAATGGCTGCAGCTGAAGGAATAGTTGTCGTGGCAGGTAATGACGATGTGACTCATTACCATCCCTATGAAAAATTCTACGGTAACCTGGTGATAATTCTCCACGAACTGCCTGGACTGGAGCAGCCCTTGTATACCCTCTATGCCCACCTTTCTGCAGTAACCGTAGAGGTTGGGCAAAGTGTAAAAAAAGGCGACCAGGTTGGGCTGGTAGGCGCGACTGGTGCAGCCATTGGAAGCCATCTTCATTTTGAAGTCCGGCTCGGAAGCATGGACTATAATTCGACCAGCAATCCCGAAATATGGTTGAAGCCGGTTATTAACGGCAGCAACCTCCAAACCGGCATTTTGGCAGTGAAAGTTAACAACCCGAACAATATCCCAATCGATTCACTCCTGATTATCGCCCGCCCGGTTGGTGCATCTCCGGAAAAAAGCAGGGCAGCAAATTACGGCGAAACGTATGCGAAAGGCATCCCCTCCACTGACCCAATCCATGAGATTGCCTTGTTTGGTGCGATTGCACCGGCAGAATATGAGATCATTTTTGAAAAATATGGGAAGTTTTACAGGACAAATGCCAGGGTGGAATCTGGCAAGCTTACCCTGGCTACTATAGATATGTAAAGGATATCGAAATGGGCTTGAAACCTGACCATTGGATAAAGAAAATGGCCCTGGAACATGGGATGATCGACCCATTCGTTGAAAACCAGGTGCGTGAAGGGGTGATTTCCTATGGGGTGTCATCCTACGGGTATGATTTCCGTATCTCTGATGAATTCAAAGTATTTGCCGGGTATTCCAACAGCATCATCGATCCGAAGGATTTCGATACCAGCGCTATGCAAGACTTTAACGGCGATGTCTGTATCATTCCTCCCAACTCATTTGTATTGGGAAGGTCGGTTGAGTATTTTCGCATTCCCAGAACTGTGCTAACGATCTGCTTCGGGAAAAGTACTTACGCCCGCTGCGGTATCCTGGTAAATATCACCCCATTTGAACCGGAATGGGAAGGGTATGTGACAGTTGAAATATCGAATACCACCCCTTTCCCGGCTAAAGTATATGCTGGCGAGGGATTGGCCCAGGTACTATTCTTCGAAGCAGATGATGCCTGCTCAGTTTCATATGCTGATAAAAAAGGGAAGTACCAAAAACAAAAAACGATCGGGTTACCTAAGCTCTAAATGGTTTGTAATAAAAAAGCTGGTATAAAACCGTAATTTCGTTTTTCGTGCAGATGCTGAGATCAATACACTTCTCATGCTGGTCAGTTTTGCCACCAGCGTAACCTTTACCCGCGCTTTCCTTTTTCTGACTGGCTATCCACAAATCGGCAACAACGAACTGCATATTTCCCACATCTTGTGGGGCGACCTGTTGATGTTTGCTCTCAAAACCTTACTTACCCGCGCAAGATACTCTTTTTCGAGCGCATCGAATCCTTTTTCAATGAAAAACTATTGAAAGCCTTAACAAGGAAGAGAGCTCGGATTCTCCTTGCAGCAGCCTGGATTGCCTGGGGTATTTGGTCGCTCCTGTCACCTTTAAAGGTGATCCTCAACCGCAGGAATGAAGAAGCCTTGCTGTCGATCATTGAAAGTATGGTAGATGCGAACCTCATTGATGCAGCGATCACCCAATCGTTGTTCCAGCTGCGGATTTTGTTAAGCTTATCACTCGGAATTCTAATCATACTGGCAGCAATTATCCTGCTTTTGAAGAAAGCTGCATCGCCGCTTATGTAGCATTTTGGACTCTATTGATAAGAATAACGGTTTCCAATCTGCTTTTGTTTTACTTTGATCAATTCTCAACTATATTTAACGCAGCAGTTCAGTTTTTCCTGTTATTCACCCTGATTGCCTATCAACGCAAATACCTCAGGGGGGATTCTGCTACAATATAGGCATTAATGATGGCCAAACACGAGCTTTACCAGCAAATAGCTGAACATTTCCGTCTCCGCATCTTCAGGGGTGAGTTGAATCCTGGCGAAAAATTACCTCCTATGCGAGAGCTGGCAGAACGTTGGAATTGCACGGTGGGTACTGTCCAACGCGCATACCAACAGCTGGCAAACGAAGGGCTGGTAACGAGCATGCACGGCCAGGGGACAAGGGTGGCAGCTTCCCTGCCGGACAGTCAATCTTCCACTCTGAGGACAGTCTCCCTGGTCCATAAAGCAGAATCGTTCCTGATCGAATCTTTTATGACAGGCTATGATAAAAACGAGATCCAAAACGCCCTCCAGATGGCTATGGATCACTGGCGCCAGGCAGAAGAAGCCATAAACAAGCGGGCTGAGGTCTCGCAAAAGATCTCCTTTAGCGGGAGCCATGACCTGGCTTTGGTGATGGTTGCCGCAAATTTTGATGAGCTTCATCCGGAATATTCATTGAACCTGTCTTTTTCCGGCAGCCTGGGCGGATTGATTGCCCTATCAGAAGGAAAAGCAGAGCTGGCAGGCTGCCATTTATGGGACTCCAGGTCAGACACCTACAATGATCCCTTCATAAAGAAGATATTCAGCACCGCAACTACCGCAGTCACCCTGGCGCAGCGCCGGGTAGGATGGATTACAAGCCCTGGTAATCCTAAGTTATTCAACGGAATTAACGACCTTACCCGGGACGATATAATGTTTGTTAACCGCCAGGAAGGTTCCGGCACACGCGTTTGGCTGGACTCCAAACTTGCAGAAATCGGGCTGGATGGGAAAAACATTCACGGGTATGAAAATGTTGTCTGGACCCATTCGGAAGCAGCGCAGAGAGTAGCTGAGAAAAAAGCGGATGCGACATTGGGATTAGAGGCAGCAGCCCAAGCCTTTGACTTAAATTTTGAGTTCACTACGCTGGAACAATACGACCTTGTCTTCCTGAATAAACCGGAACCCCACCAGGGGATGCAAGTATTCATAAATTACCTGCAATCCCCTTCGGCGAAGAAGACAATCCAAAAAATGGCTGGTTATGATACCACCCTGACAGGCAAGATCCGGCAGATACAATGAACGACCTGGCAAAAGCCAGGTTGTTTTTCTTTATTTATTTGTATTACAAATTGATTTGTCGGGGCGGGCGGAATTGCCTGTACCTCGATGGTAAACCGTCGACTTAAGGTGATGTGGTGAGGAGTATTTGTCGGGGCGGGCGGAATTGCCTGTACCTCGATGGTAAACCGTCGACTTAAGGTGATGTGGTGAGGAGTATTTGTCGGGGCGGGCGGAATTGAACCGCCGACCTCACGGTCGCCGGTTAAATACTGCAAAGTAGACACTTTTCAAATTTACTGATAATTTTTTTTCCTGATCCCGCAACACTTTTTGTAGATATTTTTTAAAGTTGTGAAAAAATGCGCGATTCTGGGCTTTTTGAAAGATTAGATACCTTAAAATTTTTGAAAATTTGTGAATGAGTACCGAAATCGGATTCTCGAAAGTGTAGACGTTCACGCTGTAACCTACAGACCGTTTACCAGAACCTTAAATAAATTGAGCGATGAGGACAAAAAAGAATCCCAATTTCAAAAGAAGTGGTGCTATAACTAATTAGAAAGAATGTTCAAGGTGAAAGGATGGAAAAAATGAGTATTCCCAATCTTGGTTTGTAATGCAAATTTGATGCAATAAAAGACCATCCTGTAAGCTAGGAGGCACACAGGATGGCAGTGGTGGGATCGGGGATGATCCATGTGCGATTATATCATATCGCTTGCCCCGGCCTACGAGACCGGGGCAATTTGTTTCCGGCAAGATGATTGTGAGGTGAAGAAATGGCAGAAAAAAGAATGGTTCCTGCTGCGCTGTTTGAAGATGATTTTTTTATCTCCATTACGGCGCAAGAAAGATATATTTGGTTGGGTTTGATTATTAAGGTTGCAGATGACCAGGGGCGATTATCGGACAACCCAAGATTGATTAAATCTAGTATATTCCCGGGCGATTTGATCAATGATTCGGAAATTGAGAAAGCGCTTATTGCGTTTGAAAAAGAAAAGAAAATCCTCAGGTATACATCAGGGAATAAGAATCTGGTCCAGATAATTGACTGGTGGAAGGAGTACCAGGGATCTAAATTCATTCAAATATCAAAATTTGATCCACCCCCGATGTGGACCGACCGTGAAATTGTAAATTGCACCAGTGCAGAAGCTCTTAATAGAAAAAATGAATGTGAAGAGCGGAAAGTAATTAAACCCACAAAAGAGAATGGCTCTTACAGAATTGAAAGAAACGCAGAAAAACCAGGGGGTTTTCCTGCAGGGTTTGATCCATTCCAGGAAAAACAATCTACATTTGAATCTAGATTTGAATCTAGATATGATAAAGATAATGAAATTGTTGTTGGTATGGGTGGTGAAAAAGCCAAGGTTAAAGCCAAGGTTAAAGGCAATGTTAATGATGATGATGATGCTACTACTACTAGTAGTAGCAGGTACAAAAATTTTTTACCAGACCCAGGGCAAAACCCAAACCAAAATCAAAAACCAGATTTAAAACCGGCTTCGCCGGAATCTTTACCCCCAAAGAGTGCATATCTCTCTTATAACCTGGAAAACATCGAAACTGCGCCCCCGAAACTTAAAGGCGAGATCAAATATATTATCAAGAGAATTTACGGCCAAGATATTGCCCTAAGCAAAAATCAATTAATAGCTCTTCTAAATTACTTTCTCAGATCAGGGCGCTGGGAATTTCAGGGCTTTCTGCAAGAATGCTTTAAAGAACTTCCCACAGCGGAATTTATAAACCTGGCCATTGAGAAAATTAAAAACAACCACGCACCAATGCCAGACACGGGGGCCAAAAATGAAAACAAAAGATAATTTAACCAACCTTCAAATTGTCATTTTGAGCATTCTATATAACCACGTGGGAGAAGAAAACAGGATCCAGCGTGCCGATTTATTAGAAGAATTGCAGCAATTCGGTTTTTATATTTCGGATTCTTGTATGAGAAGCAATATTGAATTGCTGCGGTGCTCATCCTGGGGGGCTCATATATGCAGCTCACTAAAGGGCGGTTATTGGCGCGCAAAAAACCTGAACGAATTAATGACTTATTTAGAGGTGGATGAGGGGCGAGCGAAAAGCATCTTATATCGCCTAAGCCGGCAAAAGAAGTATGCAACCCGTGCAATGACAATGGATACACTTCCAATAAGGGACAAGAAATGAAAACCTCAAGATTTATGAGGATAAATATCATCAGGCTAAGCCGGCTTCTGAATATGCTTTATAAGCCTTCTGAAATTGCCGAATTGATCGGGGTAACTACTGAGACGGTTTACAGGTCCTACCTGCCAGCTGGTGCCCCGTTCAAGAAAGATGCTAAGGGCAATGTGTTAATTCATGGTTTAGAGTTTGCTTCCTGGGCGAAGGGAGTATTTCAGAGTAAAAAAATGGGCACAATGGAACTTAACCAGGCCTGGTGCTGCAAATGCAAACGTGCAACAGAAATAAAAAGACCCATTCCAGTTAAGATAACCCGGTATGTGACAATGCTGCAGGGAAATTGTGCTGAATGCGGAACAAGGGTAAACCGGGCTATTTCTCCAACCAATTCACCCAGGAAGGATATAAAGTATATTCCCAAGAATAAGCCATATCCGGTTACTGAAAAGTACATCAACAGGAACAATTGGATTGAAATCAATAACTACATCAAATATCTGGAAAAGTTGGGGCAGCATTCCGAAGATTCAATAAAAAGGATCCGAACCAGTTTGAGACACTTGCTTGAGTGGGCTCTAGATGTGCCATTATACAAGGCTAAAGAAATTGAACCATCCCTCTTAATCTATTTACAGAGTGCCCGGAATGACGCGATTGATAAAAAACTGTCTTTTGTATCAATTGATAAGGTTTTAACCTATTCCAGAATGTTTTTTGAATACAGCCGGCTTGAATACCCCTCCAGGTATAAGGCCATTAGCACATTGTGGATAGAACAACAGAGACCGCCAAGAAGCATGAAGTATGCCAGTCAGGAAGGAATACACGAATTCTATACTATCGAAATGATGCAGAAAATAGCAGCATATCAACCCAAAACCCTAAGGGAAGAACGAGACCGGGCGGCTGCTTGCTTTCTCTTTCTTTCGGCCATGAGGTCTAAGGCATTTGTAAGCCTTCCCGTGTTTTGCGTGAACCTGGAGAAACACACTGTAAATCAAAAGCCTGCCCTGGGAGTAAGAACAAAAAATCAAAAAGCATCAGAAACACAATTATTAAGAATCCCCGAACTTATGGAAGTAGTAAAAAGCTGGGATAACAAATTGAGAGCTGCCGGTTTTGAAAAAAACGGGGGTTTGTGGTTTCCGCCCTTTGATATGAATGGTGAGATCGAACCAGATAATACCCTTAATTGGTCTAGCAGAAGTTATATTTTGGCCAAGTGTATTAAAAAGTTGTGCCTGGCCGTGGGTATTGAGTATTTATCTCCCCATAAATTCAGGCACGGGCACGCAATTTACATGGGGAAAATGGTAACTGATATGCAGGGGTATAAGGCGGTTAGCCAAAACCTGATGCACTCATCCATAAGTACAACAGATGGTATTTATGGCCGGCTAATTTCGGATGATATTTTCGATGTTTACGAGAAAGCCGGCGAAGTAACCAATCAAAAAAATAATTCTATGTTACATGGAAAGGAAAACCGAAATGCTTGATCAAATTGGTACTTTCGAATTACTTAATATTGAGTCTGACGAGAAAGCTGAATTTGTAGTTACCTTCAACCTTTATCGGGGAATTGCAGATTATGTGATCTTGATGCGATCCAGTAAAAACGATCCATTCGGGGGAATTGAAAAAAACATTGAAAAGATCGTCAAAAGGTGCGTGGAGTCCATCAAAATGGAAGAAATGGAGGACCTATAAAAAATAGCCCCTAAAACGCAACAGGAAGCCCGTAGAATGGCGCTTCGGTGCCAGTGTGTCAAATAATACATATAAAAAATATGAGGTGAAAAATGGAAGCAAATTTGGTTGCTGAATTTGAATTAGCAAAAATAATGGAATACTCGGAATATGCGAGGAAGTTGATAGATTGTGATGAGGAAGTTGATTTGTTTTGGGATCTTTATACCAATAATGTTCGAAGATATGATTTTTCTTTAAAAGAATTGAGCGAAATATACCTAGTCACAAAAAAATCCATGAGGGTGATTTTCGATATTGTATCTGAGCACATTGACAACCACGAACAACCAAAAGAGGTTAAATCCCAAAAATGGATTTACCAAGAACCATCACGAGAACAAATTGAGCGATGGGAAAGTGAGCGAATAGAAACGAACAAGAACAAGAAAATAGGCGGCGGCAAGTTTTTAAGTTGGTCAAAGAATGATAAAGTTAGCGTTATAAAGCTGTTCATCTTCAAGAAAAGGATCGAATTATTAATCTGGAATAAATAGCATTTCTTCGCTGCCTTCTATATGGACAGGATAATGGTTGCGATATAATGAACGTATGTTCGATAAATCAAACCTTTCAGAAAATGATCTGTCTATTGAATTGATGCTTGAGTATGTGAATGACATATCCCCCGCCCTGGATAAATTCGAGCAATTTTTATCCAGGGCCGGGGGAAAGCCCGCCCTGGATGCTTTCAAGGCCCTGGGGGTGGTTCAGATGCTATACACTGGTTGGGGTTTAGTAAGACCGGCCACGGTAAGGCAAGAATTGGGGAAGTCGGCACTGAAGGTTATAGATCAAGAAAGAAAGCGTGCGCTTGATCTGGTAAAGACACTACCCCGGAAAGAAGGAAACGAAATTGAAACGTGACATTGTTTGGAGCTATGGCGGAGGCACCCAGTCCGCCGCCATAGCCGTATTGGTGATTAAGGGGATCCTTCCGAAACCTGATTATGCAGCAATTGCAGACACGTCTTATGAAATGTCCGAAACCTGGGAGTACTTAGAGGCCTATGTTCAGCCGGCACTTTCAAAAGTTGGAGTGAAAATTGAAATTGTGCCTCACACATACTCTTCATACGATCTTTATCAAAATGATTATTTACTTCTTCCGACTTACACAACCATCAATGGTCACATTGGGAAGAAACCAACCAGGTGTTCTGGATTCTGGAAAATGAAAGCAATTCGGCGGTGGTTAAGGCAACAAGGTGTTCAGCAATGTGATACCTGGTTGGGTATTTCAACAGATGAATTTCAGCGGATGAAACAGAGTGATAAAAAATGGAATAGAAACACTTATCCCCTTATTGATCTAAGAATAAGTAGAAATGATTGCTATCAAATTGTCTCAGAATTCGGATGGAAGAAACCGCCAACCTCACATTGTTACATGTGCCCGAATCAGGGGTTAGATGGTTGGCGGTACTTGAGGAAATATTATCCGGGCGATTTTGATAAAGCAGTACAATTAGAACATTCGTTCAGATTAAGAAGCCCCTATGATTGGCTTCATAGATCCGGAAAGCCACTTGATGTGGCCGTAAATATGGCCGAAGAAAGCCCTGGCTTATTTGATATTTGTGACAGTGGTTATTGTGTGACATAGGTAACGAATGAGAAGAGCCCTGAAGATATGCACCCATCCTGGATGCCCTGAAATTGTAAAGACCCCCGGTGAATCCAGGTGCCCCCTTCACAAGGAGGAAGTTAAGAGAAAGCCCGATATTTATCGAAAGAATTCCGCCCAACGTGGTTATGATGCAAAGTGGAGAGCAAGAAGATACCTATTCTTAGCACGAAATCCAGAGTGTGAATTGTGCGGAGCGAAAGCAACAGTCGCACACCACATTGAAAGAAAAAGAGATGGGGGCCAAGACGATGAGGGAAACCTTGCAGCCTTATGCGCTTTTTGTCACAGTAAACATCACGCCCTCACTGGTGAGAGCTTTAGAGCTTTGTATAAGAAAAATAAATAAATAGGGTAGGATAGGGGCTGTGAAATCTCAAAAGCAGTCTCAGCCGCGACCGAATGCGGTAGTCTCGGCTCGGGGCGTACGGGTTACCAGCTTTTAAGGGTTAAAATAGGCCAAATGTGCTATAATTATTTTGAAAATTTGATGTGAATGTGTTCATTTTGGCCAAATGGATGCTCAGCATCAAAACAATTTCTGCAAGTCGGGAACCCGTACAATACGGGGAGACCGTAAAGACGATTGAAGGGTGCTAGCGGTCGCGTGATCCGGAACCTGTTTTCTCGAAAACATAAGTCAGGCTTCAAGTGATACAAAAATCTACACGAGGAAAGCTAGACGAGGTGGGATCGAGCGGTATCTTGGGCAGACGATAGACCGGGATCGAAAATCCTAGCAGGCAAGCAAGGCCTGGCTAAGCGAGCAATCGGCGTGAGAGAGAATCCAAACAGGATTCTGTTTAATGCCGGCTGCTTTTTATTTTTTTAAAGCAGCTGGGGGAGATGAAACTGAAGGAATGAAATATATTTGTGTTGGTGCTCCGTGTAGCGGTAAATCTACCTGGGTATGGTCTCAAATAAAACCAGGTGATCTTGTTTTCGATTTTGATGTTGTTCATCAAGCTTTAAGCGGCCAACCAAAACACGAAAAGTTAAATAATATTGTCCCTTATGTGTGGGAAGTGAGAAATGCCATTCATTTGAAACTTACAAGGGATATTGAGCAACCGGCCTTTTTTATTACCTCTACAAGCAGCAAGGATACTTTAGAGGCAATGGCCGAAAAGATCAATGCAAAAATCATTTACTTTAAGGTTGATCGTGAAGAAGCTCACCGGCGTTGTGATGAAGATAACCGGCCGGCTGAAGAGCATCAATATATTGACCAATGGTTTGATGAAGTTGACTTCACGGGTGAGGATTATCTAAGCCCGGAAGATGTTGAAAAAGAAAGGAAATCTGCAATGTTACAGGAAGAACAATTAGACTCAAGAATTAAGAGTTTGTACGAACAGGCCGGCGTCATTGCCCAAAAGTGCAAGGATGAGGATCGGGATTTTTCGATCGAAGAAAAAACTGAAGCTGAAAAGCTCCTGGCAGAAGCAAAAAAGCTGGAAGGCGAAAAAGAGATCTATAAACAATTGGCCGGTTTATCGCTTGGGGATACTCCAGGCAGTACCGGCAAGGGTGAAAAATTCAAGAATTCCTGGGGTGAGGCATTTTTAAAGCAAATTGCCAAATACCCAACAAGCCGGAAGGACCTATTGCCCGTTTCTGGCAGTGCTCTTGTGCCCTCTTTAACCGATACTGTAGGGAAACTGGCAGATATGCCGGAAACGATCCTGCAGCTGATGCCAATAAGCCGCTGGGGAACTGATGCTTTTGCTTATCTCAGGGAAACCACCAGAACCCAAAATGCAGCTCATGTACCGGTTGGAAACCTGAAACCAACATCAATTTATGAGTTGGAAAGGATTGAGGATACCATTAGCACAATTGCTCACCTGTCAGAGCCCATACCCAGGCAGTGGTTATCAGATGCAGCAATGCTGAATAAATACCTTAGCACTGCAATGCGTGAAGGGTTATTGTTGGCCCTGGAGTATGACATCATCAACGGTTCAGGCGGTAATGGTGGCATTACCGGTATGCTAAATACTGCCGGCATCCTCTCTCAGGATTTTGAAACTGATGTATTGGTAACCACCAGGAAAGCAATCACAACCCTGGAAAAGCTTCCTATTACTCCAACCGCCTGGGCGATCAATCCCGAAGATTGGGAAACCTTCGATCTGCTTCAGGATAACACAAGCGGTCTGTACGTGATGGGAGCTCCAGGAACCGTGCCGGTTGATCGGGCGAAGCGCCAGCTGTGGGGGTTGCCGGTTGCATTAACCCTAGCTGTGCCGGTTGGAACTGCTGTTTTGGCAGATTGGAATTCGGCCGTTGAGCTCTATGAAAGGGAGCAAGTCAGGATTGATTGGTCCGAGATCTTCACGACTCCGGCCACAGTTGAATATGTAGAAATGCAAAAAACCGGATTTGAGACCAACCAGGTGAAATTCCGCTGTGAAGGGCGTTTTGGCCTTGCAGTGAACCGGCCAACTGCCATTGTTGAAGTGTCGTTGTCGTAAGCCCTGGGGGTGGCGCTATGGAAAAGAAAACAATAAAAGCCCCCTTCGAATTTAAGGAAAGCGGATCCGGTAAATTTAAGGCTGTGTTTTCAACCTTCAATGTCATTGATCTTGATGGTGATGTTACTTTACCAGGTGCCTTTAAAAATAGGGAAGAGGTCCGCATATCTTATTGGGGGCATCGTTGGCACGATCTACCGGTTGGCAAGGGGGTTATTTATTCCGATGACAAGAAGGCCTGGGTGGATGGTGAATTCTTCCTGGACACTGAGGCCGGCCATGAAACATATATGACCGTCAAGAACCTGGGCGGATTACAAGAATACAGCTATGGTTTTGAGATTCTGGATTCTGCAACCGGCCAATTTGAAGATAAGCAGGTCAGGTTCTTGAAGTCCCTCAAGGTGTTTGAGGTCTCACCCGTATTTTTGGGCGCCGGCATTGGTACTCAAACCTTAGAAATCAAGGGGAATAAACAAACAATTCAGGAACCTGGCTGCAGCCCTGAAGTGATTAGCATTTTGGCAAAATCACGCATTGGGAGTATGCTAGAATAAGTAACCCATAGAGTGTTACACTCGGAATACCAGGCGGATAATCCGCCTGGTATTTTCTTTTTTAGAATGATTGTGCTATAATATGGTTACTCATTTTTTTCACCTCGAACAAAGGAAACAGATCAAAGGCGTTTGGTCTGTTTCCCTTTAAGGGGGAAAAACAGATCGTTTTTAGGATCTGTTTTTCTTTTTAACTACTTGTATTTTCCAAAATAACGTAGTACAATTAGTATACGTATGACAAATAGTTTACGTATATTTGATTCGCTGAAAGGATTATTTGAAATGGTAAAAGAAAAAGTATTCAGTGTTAGGTTAGACGATTTGGCTCTTTCTGAGATGGAGTTAATCGCCAAAAGTCGGGGTGTTCCAGTGGCTGCAATTCTGCGGGAATGGATAGACACACAGTTATCAAGTGTAGATCGGAAAGAGGGAGCAACGAATCTAATAATCAAATTGAAAGCTGCAAGGAACTTGATTGACCAGGCTATTGAGGTGCTTGAGAGTAAATCGGAAGAATAGATCCATTACCTTGATTGAAGAAGGGATGGAGAAATGATAGAAGTCTATTCCGGCCTGTTTATTGGGAGTCAATTTGATTTTCAGTATTGTGAAGCAAAAAAAATTCCGCTTGCCATAGTCCAGGCGTGCAAAGACCCATATCATCGCAGGGCCCTGGGTTATAAATCCATTACCCCGCCAAGGTCCCACCCAGAATATTACTTTGCCTATCGGGGAAACCGGCTAATTCTCAACCTGGTGGATGCGAGCTCAGTGAGATACATCGCAAAGCGGCCCATTGATGAAGCGATCCGGTTTATCTATCATCATTTGAGCGAGGGAAATAAGGTTTTGGTTCACTGCAACCAGGGGTTAAGCCGGGCGCCGGCTATTGGTATGCTTTTCTTGTTAGCTGCTACAGATGTACTACCAAACCAAAGTTATTTGGCAGCCGAAAAAGAATTCACCAGGTTATACCCGGCCTTCTCCCCTTCGTATGGTATGCGGCAATTCTTGATTCAGAATTTCAGGTTTTATAAGAAATGAGGTTTTGAATGCTGCGGGCATCCATGGAATATAACCAATACTCAATAGAAATACCCCCTGGGCGTCAGGGGGCAATTCTCACGGTGAGGTCAAAATATGCTATAATGTCGGGGCGGGCGGAATTGAACCGCCGACCTCACGGTCCCGAACCGTGCGCTCTAACCGGGCTGAGCCACGCCCCGAACAGTGCAATTATACCATCCCGGATCCACTTAGCAAGATTTCCAGCTAAAAATTTCCAGCTAAAAAATTCCTTGACCTTTAGTTTCCTTTTCATATTTACCATCATTTTGCAACCATGCTTTCATACTTTTTGTTTTACTTTCATTTTTTGGCTGCATCAAGTAGAATTGGCTAATATCATTTCAAGGAGAAAATATGGCAAACGACAAGAAAGTCAGGGTAGCGATCATCGGTGTTGGAAACTGTGCCTCTTCCCTGGTTCAGGGAGTTCATTATTACCACAAGGCAAAAGAGACTGACCGCATTCCGGGTTTAATGCATGTTAACCTGGGTGGATACCATGTCAGCGATGTGGAATTCTCAGCAGCCATCGACATTGTAGATACCAAGGTTGGAAAAGACCTATCAGAAGCAATCTTCGCCTTCCCAAACAACACCTATAAGTTCTCAGACGTCCCTAATCTGGGGGTAAAAGTTGCGCGGGGGATGACCCACGACGGTTTGGGGAAGTACCTGTCAGGTATTGTCCATAAAGCGCCTGGACCGACAGATGACATCGTCAAGATATTGAAGGACACCGGCACAGATGTTGTGGTCAATTATCTGCCGGTTGGTTCTGAAATGGCTACCAAATGGTATACCGAACAGATCCTGGAAGCCGGCTGCGGTATGGTCAACGCCATCCCCGTATTCATATCCAGCTCTGAATACTGGTCTGAACGTTTCCGACAGAAGAACCTGCCCATCCTCGGAGATGACATTAAAAGTCAGGTAGGTGCAACCATCCTGCACAGGGTTTTAACCAGCTTGTTTGTAGACCGTGGTGTGCTCCTCGATCGGACATACCAGTTGAATTTCGGTGGTAATACTGATTTTCTGAATATGCTGGAGCGTGAACGCCTGGAATCAAAGAAAATCTCCAAAACCAATGCTGTCACCAGCATGCTTCCCTACAACCTGGCGCCTGAAAATGTTCATGTGGGGCCATCAGATTATGTCCCCTGGTTGACCGACCGAAAATGGTGCTATATCCGGATGGAAGGAACAACTTTTGGGGATGTGCCTTTGAATGTAGAAGTTAAACTAGAGGTCTGGGATTCCCCCAATTCTGCCGGTGTTATAATTGACGCAGTGCGCTGTGTCAAACTTGCTTTAGATCGAAAAATTGGCGGACCATTGATCGCACCTTCATCTTACTTTATGAAGTCTCCGCCGAAGCAATTCAAGGATGAGACAGCCCACGAAATGACCGAGGCGTTCATCCGAGGAGAATAAGGTACACCGCTTCCGGTTCTTTGAGAACCGGAAGCTTTTTAAAAAATGTCGCGTGTTTTTACTGTTTTTCTCTTATTGATATTGCTTTCCTCCTGTGGACAGGCGGGTTCTGTTGATATTGCTTCCCAGCAGACCCAGGCATTTCAGAATGCATTGCTTACAGCAACATTTTCTTTGCCATCACCGACAGCATCAGCAACTTTGCCTCCACCTACCAGCACGCCTGAACCAGCAGCCACAATCACCCCTGGCCGCACCCCCCCGGTTCAACCTGGTGTTTTTACGACAAGCCTGTTAAACCTGGTAGACCAGCCCAGCCAGTATATTGAAGATTATTGCGGATACCTGCGAAATAAGTGGGATCCGACCAAAAGTGCACCCGGAACAGTAGTGATGCCGATTATGTTCCATTCGATCACAGATGGCGCGGTTAACAGCGCAGACCAAATCCATGTCTCCCAGTTCCAGCAGCTTATCAAGGACCTGCGGGACCAGGGTTTTGAAGCAATTTCAATGACCCAATTTGTCGATTTCATGTATGAGAATGCAAAGATCCCCCAGCGGTCGGTGCTACTGATTGTGGATGACAGAAAGCGCTCAGAGTATTTTGAAACCCATTTCAGGCCACTTTATAATGATTATGGCTGGGTAGTTGTGAATGCCTGGATCAGCCACCCGGATACTGCTCCTTACCTGTGGGAAGAGAATGCCTGGCTGGAGCAGCAGGGGTATGTGGACCACCAGGCGCATGGGGTGATCCATAATATCAATATGACCTCTGATTCTACGGACGAGTACATACGGGGAGAATTATTCGGCTCTATAGAAGCTTTCCAGCTGCATTTTTCCAAGATCCCAACCGCAATTATTTGGCCGGGGGGCAGCTTTACCAGCCGCAGTGTTGAGATTGCGCGCGAAGCAGGGTACAAAGTGGGCTTTACGATAAATCCCCGCGGTCCGGTTATGTTCAACTGGGTTCCACAAGGGATCAGCCTTGACCCAATGCGGCCATCCTACATACCAGAAGGAGACATCCATGACCCACTGATGACCCTCCCCCGGTATTGGGATACCGATGCCTCCTACCACATTGATACGGTAAGACAGATCGGCAATGAAGCAGCCAGTTATGCAGAAATAAATAAAGCTGCAGAACTGGAATATTACGAAATTGTTTGTGCTCCAGAAATGGGCGAGATGCCAGGCGAACAGCCTTAGGGAATTATGGATAATTGCATTTTCTGCAAAATCATAAATGGTCAGGTTCAGGCAGAGTTCTTGCACCAGGATGATGAGGTGACTGCGTTCTTCGATGCCAGACCCATCACCCCCATCCATGTGCTGGTAGTGCCTAATAAGCACATCGCATCGGTGAACCAACTGGATACCAGCAATGAAGGTCTTTTAGGACACATGATCATGGTCGCGAGAGCACTGGCTTTCCACTTCCACCTGAAAGAGTCCGGATACCGGTTGGTGATCAATACCGGACCGGATGCCGGGCAGTCAGTTTACCACCTTCATTTGCATTTGATCGGTGGAGAGCCAATGCCATTCAGCGTCAAGAAATGAGACGAATGGTCAAGAGATGCCTTATCGGGGTCATAATGGTACTGTTCATGGCTGGTTGTGTCCGTTCAGCCTACGATGATTCCTTTATCCCGCCTTCAGGTACATTTGTCACACCCAGCCCTCAAACAGGCTGGCAAGTACCTACCCATAATCCTGTGCTGCCTGTTTATACGCCGACCCCTAATCCACCCCGACAGCTGCCAGCAACCAGGACAGAAACGATTGAGTATACAGTAAAAAGCGGTGATACCCTGGCAGCGATAGCAAAATACCATACCCTGCCCTTAAGTGTCGTTGCCGAAACAAATAACATTGAGGATCCCAACCTGCTGGAAGTCGGCCAGGTACTTGTTTTGCCTCCGCCGGAATTACAGGAAACTGGTTCTGCTTTTAAGATCCTGCCCGATTCTGAAATCATTCGCAGCCCGACTGCGATAGGCTTCAGAGTGGAAGATTTCACACAGGCGACGGGTGGATTTCTGAGCACCTACCGGGAGGAAGTGGGGGATGTGGAATTGACTGGCGCCCAGATCATCGAACGGGTCAGCCGTGAATTCTCAGTACACCCCCATGTGCTGCTTACATGGCTTGAATACCAGGGAAACTGGATCAGCAGCTCAAATCCGGATGAAACCCAACAAAAATTTCCGGCAGGCTATCAAAATCCCTACTATGAAGGTCTTTACTATCAGATGGCCTGGACAGCCAACAACCTGAACATGGGATACTACTTGTGGAAAACGAATGCTGTATCCGCCTGGATCCTGAACGATGATGCTGTTATCCCCCCTGATCCTACCATCAATCCAGGAACAGCTGCCGTACAGCACCTAGCATCGTTAATCATGGACCAGCCTGCCTGGCGCAGCGCAGTATCGGAGAACGGTTTTAGCGAAGTCTTTACCCGATACTTTGGCCAGGCATTTGACTACTCCATAGACCCACTTATTCCCGCAAATCTTACCCAGCCTGTGATGCAGCTGCCCTTTGAGGAGAACAGTGTCTGGTCTTTCACCGGTGGACCGCATGGCGCATGGGGCACAGGTTCTGCCTGGGGAGCAATTGATTTCGCCCCGCCAGGTGATGCCCTGGGTTGCGTGCAAAGCGACGCCTGGGTCACAGCAGCTGCAGGAGGGGTTGTTACCAGGTCAGAAAATGGCGTGGTAGCAATTGACCTGGATGGTGACGGTTATGAAGAAACCGGCTGGGTGTTGCTCAACCTGCATATTGAAACCCGTGACCGCATCCCAGCAGGCTCAACAGTGGTAGCCGGAGATAGGATCGGTCATCCATCCTGCGAAGGTGGAGTTTCCAACGGAACCCACGTTCATTTAGCCCGGAAATTCAATGGTGAATGGATCCCGGCTGACCAGAGCATCCCGTTTATACTGGACAGTTGGGTTTCTCAGGGTACTGGTGTAGAATATAATGGTTATCTGGTAAAGAATGGACAAGTTGTCGAAGCCTGGGATCATCGCACAGAACTCAATCAAATTCAGCGCTAAGAAGAAATCCCTTTTACTGTTCCTTTTCTTTGTGTGGCTGTTCCCTGCAATGGCCTGTACTCGCAGCGTCAAGTATCCCGATGCTCCGCCAACATTAATACCTTTTACTCCTCAGCCCGCCACCCAGGCTGCGCAAGAAACGGCAGCAGTGATAATTTCCGAAAATCCGGTCAGCACTCCGGAGGTTGACCCAAGCATTTCACCGACAGCAGCTCCGCCTATTCTTTACTACACGCAAGCAGGGGATACTGTACCTCTCATTTCAGTCCGGTTTGGGGTCAGCCCCGAAGAAATCAATTCACCTGAAGCGCTGCCAGCGACAGCATTATTGAAACCTAATTTATTGCTGATCATCCCCAACCGTCTCACGGCTACCGGCCCGGATGGGATGTTGTTCCCGGATAGCGAGGTTGTTTTCTCACCCTCAGCGAAAGATTTTGATGTCGAAGCATTTGTCGCCCAAACAAACGGTTATCTTTCAACCTACTCAGAATGGCTATCAAGCGGAAAAACATCCGGTGCGCAACTGATTGAAAAGGTCGCAATTGAAAACTCAGTCAATCCCATGCTTCTGCTGGCACTGCTCGAATACCAGAGCGGGTGGGTCTACGGGCAGCCTTCAACCCTGGCGCAGACTGAGTACCCGATCGGGTATATCGAATACTCAGCTAAGGGTCTGTATCACCAGCTTGCCTGGGCTGTCCAACAATTGTCAATCGGATATTACGGCTGGAGGGCTGGAACCCTGACAGAACTGGTTTTCGGAAATTATGAGAGCTTAAGGATTGCCCCCACCCTGAATGCTGGCACTGTAGCTGTGCAGTACCTCTTCTCAAAATTGTATTATTCCAACCAGTGGGCAGGAAATTTGTACTCACCTGATGGCCTGCCAGCTATGCATGAAAGTATGTTTGGCAATTATTGGGTGCGATCTCAGACTGTGGAACCCCTGTATCCACCTGACATTACTCAGCCAAAGCTTGAGCTACCCTTTAATGCTGGAGTGTTATGGAGCTTAACCGGAGGGCCGCATTCAGTCTGGGGTACCAATGGAGCTCTTGGTGCGCTGGATTTTGCCCCTGCCAGCGACGAGAATGGTTGTTTGGAATCTTCTGAATGGATTACATCAGCTGCTCCCGGGCTGGTGGTGCGGGTAGGTCCAGGTCTGGTAATGGTTGATTTGGATGGAGATGGGTACGAACAAACCGGCTGGAATATACTCTACTTACATGTAGCAACCAAGGACAAGGTGGTTGTAGGTACTTACCTCAAGCAGGATGGTCGCATTGGGCATCCCTCTTGCGAAGGCGGCACATCTACCGGTACTCACCTGCATTTCGCCCGCAAATATAATGGAGAGTGGATCCTGGCTGACGGACCTATGCCGTTCGTCCTCAGCGGATGGACTGCTCACAATGGATTGGCTGCCTACAAAGGGAACTTGACCAAAGATGACCAGATCGTGACTGCTAGCCAGGTTGGTTCCTATGAAAGCCGGATAACCCGCTAACACTTATATCAATGCGAAAAAGTCATATTTCATTAATTGTAATTTTCTTGTTCCTGGTCACCATATTAAGCGGATGTTTTCAGCCCGACATAGATACTATACCCGAAGCATCAGGGATGACACCAGCCCCGGGTGAAGACCAGATAACCCTGCCTACTGCACTGCCCACCCGGCCTGAATATTCACCTGGCGAGCTGGTTGATTACACCTGCCAGACCGGCGACAACCTGCCTGCATTGGCTGCCCGCTTTAATACCACCGAAATGGAGATCAGGAAAGCAAACCCGGTTCTGCCAAAGGATGTCACCACTCTGCCGCCGGGATTGCCGCTAAAGATCCCTATATATTACCGGGCGCTGTGGGGCACTTCATACCAGATTATCCCAGATGGTCTGTATGTAAATGGACCGGCGCAAAAGGATTTTGATGCTGTTGCGTTTGTGGACAATATGCCTGGCTGGTTCAAGAATTACCGGGTCTGGGTAGCCAAAAGATGGTACCAGGGTGGTGAAGTAATCAACTACCTGGCAGAGAACAACAGCATTTCTCCGCGTTTGCTGCTGGCATTGATCGAATACCAGACTGGAGCATTGACCCAGGCAGCTATGACTGTTTCTGAAGAGTCGCCAATGGGTCTGAACGACCCATTCCGTAATGGATTGGTTGAGGAAATGTTGTATATTGTGAATCTTCTTAACAACGGATATTACGGCTGGCGGACCGGAAGTTTAATCTCATTTGAACGTAAGGACGGTCGGCTGGAATTCCCTGATCCCTGGCAAAATGCAGCCACTGTGGCATTACAACAATATTATGCATCCATTTTAAATCAAGAAGGCTATCAGCTGGCTGTTTCAGGTGAAGGTCTGGCCAAAACCTATGCTCAATTATTCGGTAATCCCTGGGCCGTCGCCTCTGATCATATCCCAGGAAGTCTGCAGCAGCCGGATTTCAGCCTTCCGTTTTCTTCCGGGTATTCCTGGGCTTTTACCGGGGGTCCACACACCGCCTGGGGAACCGGGCAGCCGCTTGCAGCGCTCGACTTTGCCCCGCCAAGCGTGGTTGGAGGTTGCGCTCCAACAGATGAATGGTCCACAGCAGTTGCAGACGGTATCATCGCACGCACTGGCGATGCGCTTGTGATCCTCGACCTGGATGGAGATATGGATGAACGCACTGGCTGGGCGATATTCTACCTGCACCTGGCCAACAGCAGCATCCCATCGGTAGGAACTGAGCTTAAAAAGGGTGACCCGATTGGAATCCCTTCCTGCGAAGGTGGCCACGCAACTGGAACCCACGTTCACATTGCTCGCAAATACAATGGCGAATGGATCCCGGCTGAAGGTGTCCTGGCATTCAACCTTGAAGGCTGGATCGCCTTTAATGGGTCTGCGGAGTATCAGGGTGAACTGCGCCGTTTCAGCCGGGTTGTGGTAGCCAACCAAAGTTCTGAAATCTCCAGCCAAATCCAGGCTGGGCAATAGCATATCAGCATGAGTTTCTAAAAAAATGCAGCCGTGCGGCTGCATTTTTTTATTGGATTGTTACCTTATGAGTTATAGGTACTGCCTGTGCCAGCATTGCCTGGGCTGGGCAGTATTTCGTGCTGGAAAGCTCCACCGCCCTGTCAACAGCATCAGGATCAAGGTTTATCCCGCTGAGGATATACTCGACTGTAATACTGGTAAACACTTTGGGGTGATCAGCAGCTCGTTCAGCATGTACTCGCACCTCAAAACTGGTTACCTCCTGGCGTTTTTTCTGCAGGATGGAAATTACATCCATACCTGTGCAACCTCCCAGGCTTACAAGCATCAACTCTAACGGCCGAAAACCGTCGTCATCGCCGCCAAACTGTGGGTCTGTCCCCAGGTCGACCTTGAAGCCCGAGTCAGCAGTGCCCTCAAAGCTCATCCCCTTCTTCCAGGTTACATTGGCATCCATTTCTTATTCCTGTTCTTTTAATGCACTTCGAATTTCACCCAGCAGGTGCACTGCTGGACCAGCCCCTACCATTTCACCAGCGCCGAAATTAATCGCCGTGTGAGGGACGCCGCTGACATTGTACTGGTTGGACAACTCCGGAAATTCAGTCGCTTCTACCATTTCTGCCACAACCAGGTCATTCTCCATTGCCATCTGAAAAGCAAGCACCACGGCTTGCGGGCAGTATGGTCAGGTTGGGGTTACAAATACCTGCAGGTTAACCGGCTTTTTCAGGTCATTCAGGTAAGTCTTAACCTCAGGCTCCAATCCGGATTCTCCATTAGAAACCAGAACCGCCGAATGAACCAGCGTTCCGAATTCATGCCCGGCTGGAATACCATAAATGCGGATGCCGTAATCAACCAGCTGATCCGATTCCTGGGCGCAAATCACTATGGCGGGTGTTTTATCAATTTTATACTGTTTGGCTGTGTCACCATCCTCTTCTACATCCAACTTTTCCAGTGACACTTTGTCCGAGACGGCAGCCACCTCCTCAAGCAGCTGCCAGGTTTGTTCACAGTAATCGCAATTCTCTGGGCTGCTGCCAAAGAATAACAACTTCACAGGTCGTTTCATTTCTGCAAACATCTCGCCAAGCTGATTTATTATGCTTTCATTAAGCATTTTATCCATCAATAACCTCCAAATGTAATTGTAGCAAACGCAAATTTTCTTTTCATAGTACCCGATACCGTACCAGAATATTCTATTCTAGCTGAAAATTGCCAGCAAAAAGTAAGGCACCCATCAGCATACAAAGATGCCTTGCTTTCATCCCTATGACTACTTTGCGGACAGCGCAGCCATGGTGATGTAATTATAGGGTTTGTTGAAATGCGGCAGGAAGAAGATATCTGCCAGCGCGAGTTTATCAATGGTGACCTTCTCCTGGATAGCCAGCGAGAACATGTGGATCCCCATTGACATATCGTATGTTGAAGCCATCTGCGCGCCGATGATTACACGAGTATCCGCGTTGTAAACAATACGCAGCTTGACCTTTGGATTCTCAGTCTTGATGAATTCAGGTTTCTGGAAATCTTCATAGTCAGTGAAGGCGGCATTAATTCCAAATTGCCTGGCTTTTGCATACGAAAGCCCGGTGGATACCATTTTCAGGTCGTAAATACAGATCCCGTTTGACCCCTGTACACCAGCAGATTCAAGGTCTCCGCCACATGCATTGTGGGCTGCAATGATGCCCGAACGGACTGCGTTGGTCGCCAGGGCAATATAGCTGGGTCCATCCAGGGCATTGTCATACACCGTGGCGCAATCGCCAATAGCATACACATCTTTGATATTGGTTTCCTGGTGTTTGTTTATCAGATATGCACCATTGCGGAATTTCTCAAGTTTCCCTTCGCCCAGGCTGGTGTTCGGCTTAAACCCGATACACAACACTACCATATCTGCCTTATAGGTATTTTTATCCGTAACTACTTCTTCAACCTTTTCCTTGCCCCGAAGTTCAACCACCTTTTCGCCAAATGCCAGGTGGATATGGTGGTCTTGCAGGTTTTTGCTCATCAGGTCGGTAAACTCTTTGTCATAGTAAACAGACAAAGGAGCATCGACGATATCAATCAAGGTGGTGTTCTTGCCATGCCGGTCAAATGCTTCTGCCAGTTCAACCCCGATGTACCCGGCGCCAACGACAGCCACACTTTTAATGTCAGGTGTTTTTATCTTCTCAATAACTTCGGCTGCATGCTGATACAACTTCACCAGCTGCACATTCTTTAATTCTTTTCCAGGTATATTGGGTTCGATCGGCCATGAACCGGTAGCCAGGATCAATTTATCATAATCATCCTCGATGATAGTACCATCTTTGCGGCGGGCATAGATCTTTTTCTCGTCAAAGTCGATTTTTTCAACAGGTGTTTCTATGAAAATGGTAGCACCCATGGATTCGAGTGTTGGTTTATCTGCATAAAACAATCCTTCAGGTCCATCGATCTGATTCCCAATCCAAAGTGCCATTCCGCACCCAAGGAAACTGATATTCGAGTTAGAGTCATACACAACAACCTTATGACCTGGGTAATTAGTCAGTATTGCTTTTATGGCAGCTGTGCCAGCATGATTTGCACCTACAACTATAATTTTACTCATGGCAATAACCTCCATCTATTTTATTTTTACTAATTATACCTTTTTTATACTATAATTCAAATTAATTAAAATACTGGCGATCATTCTTTAAACTGCAGTCAACTGCAGGATTAACAGGGATGATACCCCTAGTGAATTACTTACTTAAGTTTCGCCCAAAGAAACGGCAACATGCTCTTGGGCGAGTAAGGTAGCCAGGCCAGTAGACAACTTCTTCGCCAAGGGGTCTGCTTCGTTGAGGACCATCTGGAGAAGGTCAAGAGATCGATCGAAGATCAAGAAGCCATCCATCTGGAATAAGTCCCGCACCAAACGTTTGATTCCCAGGCGGGAGATTTTGGGGCAGCGGGGTGCCAGCCATTGGCGCGCCTAAATCAGGACATTATGGGCCAAGGCTTCCAGTTGGATCAAGACCTGCTGGGCTTCGAAACGTTTCTTGTTCCGTTTGCCGGTCGCCAAGCCTTGTTTATCCTCCTTGATCTCGATTTCCACGCCACCACCGCGTTCTTCGTAGAAGTTGACATAAGCCAACAAGACAGCCTTGGGATCCTCTACCTCTTGTTCGTACCTACCGGTCAACCACAGTACATCGATAGGAAACAAAGTCGAAAGAATGACGCCATAGCCCCATTGACCGTTTTTCTTGCGACAGCGCACAGCGATGCGCTTGACCGGGCGGCAATACAAGTCGGTTTCGGTCGTCACCCAGCCGATCTGGCGATCCGTATTAGCCGGATCATTGATCCATCCGTTGACACTCTCTGCCAAGGTATTGGCACGGACACCCGAATAATCCTTGCCATGCACTTGATAACTCGTTCCAGGAGCCAATTGATGTCCTCGACACTCCCGCCGCCCGAGTCGATCCGCAGGATGGTTCGTGTTCGTTTGCCCTTATCCAGTTCTAGCACCTGTTCGGTCGCTTCGATTAAGGGACGCAAAGCTTTGTTCAACTGGGCTTTGCCATCGAACAGCCACTCAACCACGATTTCTTCGTACCAGGTACCAATCACGTAACCTTCTTGGCGTCCACGCCGGTTGCGCTGTTTGGCAAAATACCCTTTGGAAGCAAACTTGGCCTTTTTGCCACAGGGTCGTCCGGTCATATCCGTATCCAGCACCTGCCAATCCAACTGGTAATCATGACGGTAAGTTTGACTCAGCCGCCGGAAGATAATTTCCATCGCCTGATGCATCTGCACCACGTTTTCACCCGTGTAGGAATCAAGCGTTTCTTGTACTACCGATTGTTCGGCACAACCCGTTCGTCCGAATACACGCTGCAGGCCCACATCCGCCTTCAGTCGCTTGTTAATTTCAACCATTCCTTGACCACCAGCCAACAAGGTGATGAACGCATCCATCAGTTTCTCCACTGGGCTGTATTTGACTGTCTTTTGGGCGATTTGGACCTTTTGCACAATTGGGGCAAATACTTTGAGGTGGTTTACTTTTCTACCCAGTGCTGCCAGGAAGGAGTGACTGGAAAAATTGGCTTTGACATGTTCACTGGTCATGATAGACTCGTTCATAGTGATGGGTCTCCTGTACTTGAGCGTGGTGGCTTTTGTACAGGTATACCCATCACTCTTCTTTTTACGCAAGCCCTATTGTGGCGAAACCTCCTATCTGTTTGTTTGAGCGGAACATAAAACTAGGAAAATAGCAGATAATGTGATACTTTTGGCTGTCAAACGTATATATTAATAAGATGATCACTCAAGTGGAATGGTTAAAACGCTTATTCGGGCAGGGCAGTTCGGTCAATTGGGATGAGGTTTTTACGATCGAGTTTCCCCGCATCTTGAACTATTTCCGATTTCACGGTGTTGAAGATGCTATTGCCGAAGACTTAACAGCCTCAACATTCGAGAAAGCATGGTCTTCTCGACAATCCTATATGAGCGAAAAATCCAAAGTTTCTACTTGGCTGTACACAATTGCCCATCATACGTTGATTGACCATTTCCGCGCTCGTACCAAAGATCTACCCCTAGATAGTTTGGAAGACCGCTCGGAAAGATTGGCAGGTTTTTCTCCCGAAGAAGCAGCCCAAAGATCTGATGAAAAGGAACGTTTAAGACATTTTCTATTGCTTCTTTCAGAGCGAGAACGGGAGTTGGTCGCTCTCAAATATGGTGCGGAGATGACCAACCGGGCTATCGCAAAACAAACCGGGTTGTCAGAGACAAATGTGGGAACGATTTTAAATCGGGTTGTTGCAACTTTGCGCAGGCAAATGAAGGAGGAAAAATGAACGACAAGTTTCTAAGAAGTTATCGTATTGCGCCAAGACTGGCATTTGCTCAAGATATGCGCAAGCGTCTGAAAATTGATGAAGAAAAGACATTGCGGGTAAGGACCCTTCTACTTCGCCCGGTTGCGATTGGTGCAATCACTCTTCTGCTGGTCCTTACTTTAACGCTCGTTGTTTCCCCGGCTGCACGCGCCCAAGTACAAGATTGGGTTGGGCAAGTAGGCGGTGTTCTTTTCACAGCAACCGGCGATTACCCTGGTGGGGATGAGCCAGTAACGATTGCACCAAGTGAGAAGATGAGTTTAGAAGATGCCAGCGCAATTCTGCCGTTCACGATCGATCTTCCAGCCTGGGTTCCAGAAGGTTACGTGCTTGAGGAAACAGTAACCTTTGTGCATTTTGAAGATGGCGTGGAGAGAATTTTCATTCAGTGGCGTGCTCCACAGAAAGCTCTCCTGGAACTTGAAATAGAGAATCTGCCTCCAGATGAGTCGAAATGGCTCGTCGAGCTGGAAAGTATCGAAGAGGTACTGGTTGATGGAGAGCCAGCCGCGTTGGTGCGTGGTGGTTGGCACGCTGAAACGAAACAATGGGAAAATCCAGAAATTCTCCATCTTTATATTCCACATAAAGGTCAAACTTATATCTTTTCTTCAATGGAGAAAGATATTCCGGTAGATGAGTTGATCCGCATGGCCGAGTCACTTCCGTAGTTACCGATAAGCAAGTTTCTAACAACACCCGCTTCTCGTATAATTTTGAGGAGCGGTTGTTGATTTGTAATCTGCCAGCATCTGAAGGATGCCACGATTTTGGGTGAAACTTAGGTACTTATAAATCTTTCGACTTGGTAGAGTTTTCTTAAGCCAGCCGCCAATTAGGCAAAGCATCCATATCCAGCGTATCCCGCACCCTATGCACAAAACGGTAATATCCGGCTGTTGCTACCATGGCGGCATTATCCGTACATAGTGAAATATGAGGAATATGAACCTTTACGGGTGATTGTGTTTGAAATGCTTCCCGTAATGCGCGGTTTGCTGACACACCCCCAGCCACAAGAATCTCCCTGGCAGAAAATTCTTCAGCGCCATGCAGTGTTTTTTCAAGCAATACATCAACAACGGCTTGCTGGAAGCTGGCTGCCAGATCATTAACCGGCAAGGCCTGGTGGTCCTCTTCCATTTTCCTTACTATACGCAAGACTGCAGTCTTTAGGCCGCTAAAAGAAAAATCCCAGGATCCCTCCAGCCTTGCACGCGGGAATTGAAACGCACCTGGATCGCCCTTTTCGGCAGCTTTCTGGATCGATGGACCTCCAGGATAAGAAAGCCCCAGCAGCCTGGCAACCTTGTCAAATGCTTCACCCGCTGCATCATCCAGGGTACCGCCCAGCCTGCGGTAGCGGAGATGGTCTTCCATCAAATACAACTCAGAGTGTCCGCCAGAGACCAGCAAAATTACCAGCGGGAATTCTGGGTGCGGGGCAGGTTCCGGGTCATCCGCAGAACGCACCCAGGCTGAGTAAATATGGCCTTCCAGGTGATTAACCCCGATGATTGGGATATCCCCCGCAACTGCTATTCCTTTTGCCATGTTTAAGCCAACCACCAGTGACCCCGCCAGTCCAGGACCGCGTGTCACAGCGATTGCATCGACATCTCCCAGTCCAATATGGGCTTTATGCAGCGCCTGGTCCACGACACCATAAACAGTCTTGATGTGCTGGCGCGAGGCAACCTCAGGAAACACCCCGCCATAGGCTGCATGCAGGTCTACCTGGCTGGCAACCACACTGGAAAGCAGCATGCCTCCATTTTCGACAACGGCAGCGGCTGTTTCATCGCACGAGGATTCTATTCCAAGAATCCGGGCAGGGGTAAAAGTTGTCTCTGGCATGGGCATATCCTTTACTGCTTCACTGGCAGAACGAGATCAAGCGGGTAATCAGAAAGGCGTTCGAAACTACAATCAGGCAGAGCCACAAATGTATCTTCCAGGCGGATTCCAAATCCCTTATCAGGGTAATATAAGCCCGGCTCAATGGTAAAAACTGACCCAGGTTGAATCGTGTGATCCGGCGTCATGATCATGCTGCTAAATGGGCGCTCATGCACATTCAGCCCCAACCCATGTCCAATGGAGTGCACGTACCCCTCATTCGTATCTGGCTGGTTCATAATTGTCGGGTGGCCATGCGATTCAAAGAATTTGCAGGTTTGCTCCTGGTAAGTGCTGAAGCGCTCCCCAGTTTTCAGCTCCTTAACCAGATCAAAGTAGATTTTGTGAACCTGTTCGTATGCTTGGAGAACTTCATCTGTCGCGTAATCGAGCGACCAGGTGCGGGTAAAATCATAAAAGTAACCACCGCCCTGCTCACAGGGGAAGATATCGAAAACGATCGTCTTTCCCAGCGTGATCACATCTGAATTATTGCCGGTTGAATGCGGAACACCGGCATCCCTTCCAATCGCAAAGATAGTCCCTTCAGGGTTCTCGGCACCCCGCTCTGCCAGCCAAAGGTTGATTTTGTGCTTCACTTCACCGATCGTCAGCGGAGTTCCATCCGGTTTCATCAATGTATCATGTTTCACCTGGCAGCTGGTGAGAAAATCGGCGGTATTACCCACCACCTGCTGAGTGATATCAGCCATTTTACGGATGCGGGCCAATTCATTCGTATCCTTTGTTTCCCGGGCAAGCATCAAGACATCGTTTTCAAGATTGCCAACCAGTTCAACTTCTGGCAGCTGCTGCTGCAGTCCAGCCATTTGTATATAGGCAGTTCCGAGGTCTTTTTCCCCGTAAAGAGCGACCTTACCGGATTTTATTCCAGCCCGCTCAAACATTTTTTTGTACCGCAGTATGCCAGTCCTCTGCCTGTCTCCCTTTGTTTCTTCAAGCAGTGTCTCCACTGGAAATTGAGAATACAGTTGAACATCAAAGCCTGTTTTGGCGGCTTCTTCCCGCTCCATTCCATTGCAGAAGAGCATCCCCTTTTGACCCGCCTTTAGCAAAATATCTGCGGTTGTCAGGTGCGCCCCCCCAGTCAGGTACACCATGGCTGGATTATGGTCTGCCCTGCCTGTGACAAGCAGCGCAGCAATATCATGCTTTTTCATCAGTGCTTGAATATCCGATTTCATAAATGATCCTTCTCCTGCCTTATTCTCTCAATGTAACACCCTGGCAATTGCTGCCAGTAATGGTTCTTCCTGCTCCGGGAATACCGTGCGCGCATCCAGGATAACATTCTCGTTCTCAATCCGGGCAATAACCGGGGGTGAATTTCTCCTAAGCTTCGATAGAAACCGGTCGGGATTTTCCACCGTTAGTTGCAATACCCATGTGGGCAAAGTTTCCTCAGGCAAAGAACCTCCCCCAATTGCAGACCTGCCTGGTTGAACCTCTCCTGCTCCAAGAGCCAGTTTCCAATGCTCAACCGTTGTTTTCAAGCCAGCTTCATCCTTTGCTATCATCTGCCAGACAGGCACCTGGTCTTCAGCTTCCCCTTTCAGGTAATGGTCCAGGGTAGCCGAAAGCGCTGCCAGGCAAAGTTTATCAGCCCGGACGGCCCGTGCAAGCGGGTGTTTCTTCACTTTATCCAGCAATTCTTTACGGCCGACAATGATACCTGCCTGCGGTCCTCCCAGCAGCTTATCACCAGAAAAACAGACCACATCAACTCCGGCTTCTAGGCTTTCCTGCACGGTCGGCTCATGCAGTAAGCCGTATCTGGAGGTGTCCAACAAAGCGCCTGAGCCCAGGTCGTCCAGCACAGGGATGTCCTGGCTATGTGCTGTGCTGACAATATCCGACAGCGCTGGCTCACTGGTAAAGCCAATAATGCGGTAATTGGAGTGGTGTGCCCGCATGATCAATGCAGGTTTTTCTGCCTGGGCTTTTTCATAATCTGCTAAGTGCACGCGGTTGGTGGTCCCAATTTCGTACAGGATTGCCCCGGATTGGCTCATCACTTCCGGTACCCTGAAACCGCCCCCGATTTCCACCAGCTGGGTGCGCGAGATGACAACTTTACGCCGGCGTGCCAGGGCAGACAGGCATAACAGCACAGCTGCCGCATTGTTATTTACCACCAGCGCAGCATCAATACCCAGAAGCCGTTTTAGCTGTTCTTCAGCATGCACTGACCGGCTGCCGCGCTTGCCATTGTCCAGGTTGAATTCGAGGGTTGAATACTCCCCGCCTGCATCAGCCGCCGCCTGGAGCGCGGATTTTGATAATGGCGCTCTGCCAAGGTTGGTGTGGATCACCACCCCGGTAGCATTGATAACAGGACGTAGGGTTGGCGTGAACCAGCTTTCAAGATGTATTTCAACATCATGCAGGATCGTTTCAGCATTAGTAGTCTGCCCTGATCCTTGTCCACTCCGGATCCGGTCAATGGTTTCTCTGATCGCCTTTACCACCAGGTCACGGCCGTATTGCCCGACCAGAGTCTTGGCTGCATCTTCTTCCAGCAGCCGTCCAACAGCCGGGATGGACCGTAGGTCAGGCATTATCAGCTTCCTTCGGCTGCCAGCGGCTGCGTTCGCGGATGCGGATAAAAGTCTCGATCAGGATAAAACCCAATGCAATCGCAATCGCAAGGAAGCTGGTTAAGAGCCTTCCCAACTGCAGCCATGCCAGCACCCCGGCATAGATTCCGCACCATCCAGCCTGGCGGATAATCACATTCGCTTCTGCCGGTGGGATGGATGGAAACCGCAGGTTAAGAAAAGCTACCAGCGGCAGCGCCGGCCCGCTGATTGCAAGGGTTATAAAGAAGAAAAAGAGCCAGCGTGGTCCAAGTGTTGGTAATGCAAATCGGATGACCATGACCAGGCCTGCCCAACCGATAATGGAAATCAAAATTCCTGCAATTACAATTCGCTTGAAAGAAGGCACACCTACCTCCAGATTTGTATGAAAATACTATACCATAACTCAACTCCACATGAGGCAACCTCATGTGGGCCGATTTCCTTTCTTAATGCAAGTATGATAAAATCTCCTGCATAAGCTCATCTAGAGAGGTAGAGGGACCGGCCCTGTGAAACCTCGGCAACCGCAAAAATATGCAGGTGCCAATTCCGGCAGGAGTTTCTCCTGGAAGATGAGGGCAGCCTAAAGTCCCTCTATTTCCAGAGGGATTATTTTTATCAGGACAAGATTATGGAAAAGACCTTCACCAACCGCAGTTACCTTGACCTTATTTCCAGGAAAGTAGTCGTATTTGATGGAGCAATGGGTACCAGCCTGCAGAAAATGGATCTGACACCGGAACAATTCGGAGGTGAAAGAACCGCTGGTTGTAATGACTACCTCGTGATTTCTTATCCCAAAGCTGTAGAAACTGTGCATCGCTCATTCCTTGAGGTTGGCGCTGACGCAATCGAAACCTGTACCTTCCGTTCCAACCGGATCACCCTGGCAGAATACGGCCTTTCCAGCCGGGTGCTGGAGATCAACCGTGAAGCAGCCATCCTGGCAAAGAAAACCGCATCTGAGTTCAGCACACCCGAATCACCACGCTTTGTAGCTGGTTCGATCGGCCCGTCCGGAAAATTGCCTTCCATGAATGATCCGGAGTTGTCCAATGTCACCTTTTCTGAACTGGCTGATGTGTTCAGGGAACAAGCCCGGGGGTTACTGGAAGGCGGTGTCGACCTTTTGCTCATCGAAACCTCGCAGGATATCCTGGAAGTCAAAGCAGCCATCCGGGGCATTCACCAGGCATTTGAAGAAACCGGCATTATCGTTCCCATCCAGGCCCAGGTAACCCTCGACACCACCGGGCGCATGCTGCTTGGCACAGACATTGCTGCCGTTCTGGCCATCCTGGAAGGGATGGGGATAGATGTAATCGGCTTGAATTGTTCAACGGGACCTGATTTCATGCGCGAACCAATCCATTACCTTGGCGCTCAATCCACCCTGCCGGTATCCTGCATTCCCAATGCTGGTCTGCCCATGAATGTGGACGGTCAGGCGGTTTACCCGATGCTACCTGAACCTTTTGCCCGTGAATTGCTGGAATTTGTTACAGAATTTAAGATCAACGTTGTCGGCGGCTGCTGCGGCACCACTCCGGACCACATCCGCCTGCTGGCAAACCTGTTGAAAGAGGTGCCGCAGAAACCCAGGCCAGGAAACCGGGTGCCCATGCTCGCATCAGCAGTGGAAGCTGTTCCGATGCAGCAGGAACCTGCGCCATTTCTGATCGGCGAACGGCTGAATACTCAGGGAAGCGCCCGCTTCAAGAAACTGATGCTTGTTGAAGACTATGAAAGTTCACTCGACCTTGCCAGGTCCCAGCTGGAGGACGGCGCACATGGACTGGATGTGTGTGTGGCATTGACCGAACGCACTGACGAAGCTGACATGATGCGCCGATTGGTCAAGCTTCTTTCGCCATCCGTCCGGGCACCATTTGTGATTGATACCACCGAACCAGACGTACTTGAATCAGCCCTGCAGGCAGCCCCAGGAAGGTGCCTGATCAACTCGACCAACCTTGAAAGCGGGCGGGAAAAACTGGATAAGGTGTTTTCGCTTGCAAAAGCATACAATGCAGCAGTCATTTGCCTGACGATAGATGAACAGGGTATGGCAAAAACCGCTGCACGCAAACTGGAAATTGCCCGCCGTATATATGACATTGCTGTCAATGAATTTAACCTGAAACCCGGCGACCTGGTATTTGATGACCTTACCTTTACCATGGCTACAGGCGACCCCGAATATGCCGATTCTGCCATCCAGACAATGGAAGGTATCCGGCTGATCAAATCTGAATTACCGGGTGTCCTGACATCCCTTGGGGTAAGCAATATCTCATTTGGGCTGAAACCCGCAGCTCGTGCGGTGTTGAACAGTGTAATGCTGTACCATTGCGTGCAGGCTGGATTGGATATGGCGATCATCAATCCCGCCCACATTACACCTTATGCGGAAATTGCCCCGCAAGAACGTGACCTTGCTGAAAACTTGATGTTCAACCGCGATCCGGACGCACTTCAAAAACTGATCGAACGTTTTGAGAATTTCACCCTGACAACCCAGGGGAAAGGCGCCAACCTGCAGCAGGAGATCGCGGCCATGCTGCCAGCTGAAAGGCTGCATTACTGCATTCTCCACAGGTTGAAAGAACCAGTCGAAGCTGCCATCGATGAGATCATATTTGCAGTTCCAGCTTCCAGGAAACACGATATAGCCATCACAATCCTGAATGAGACTCTGCTGCCCGCCATGAAGGAGGTGGGCGACAAATTCGGCAGCGGAGAGCTCATCTTGCCTTTTGTACTTCAATCAGCAGAGGTAATGAAGAAATCAGTTAGCCACCTTGAAAAGTACCTCGAAAAGAAAGAAGGCACCATTAAAGGAACCATGGTTCTGGCTACTGTGTACGGGGATGTCCATGATATCGGCAAGAACCTGGTTAAAACCATCTTAAGCAACAATGGATATGATGTAGTCGACCTCGGAAAACAGGTTCCGGCAGAGACCATCATCACTAAAGCCGTGGAACACCAGGCAACAGCCATCGGCCTGAGCGCTTTGCTCGTTTCAACCAGCAGGCAAATGCCGCTTATCGTGAATGAACTGCAGCGGCGCAACCTGGGTTTCCCTGTGCTGATCGGCGGCGCAGCTATCAACCCCCGCTTTGGGAGGCGCATCTTGCAGACAGAAGAAGGGACCTTTTACGAGCCTGGTGTTTTCTACTGTAAGGATGCATTTGAAGGCCTCTCGGTGATGGATTCTCTGACCAGCGTTGAAAAGAAACCAGCTCTGTATGAGAAGATGTTACGCGAGGCTGAGTATGAGCTCAACCAGGTACAGAAAAATGACGGAGTTGTCACCAGCAAAGAAACCCGTTCCACAGTTGCCAGGGCAGAATTCATCCCCAAACCGCCCCATTGGGGTCCCAAATTGGTGAAATCCATGCCATTGGATGCGGTTTTTCAACACCTGGCTATCAATGAACTTTACCGGTTATCATGGGGCGCAAAGAACACCCACGGCGCTGCCTGGAAAAAACTGAAGGCAGAGTATGATACCCGCCTTGATGCGATGCGCAGGGATGCCCTGAACGATCCCTGGCTGTTCCCGCAAGGGATGTATGGATACTGGCCGGCACAATCTACCCTCAACGAATTGATCATCTATGACCCTGAAAGTTACCTGGAAGGGTCGCTCCGGGAAGTGACCCGCCTGAGTTTTCCACGCCAGGAGGCTGAGGAACACCTCAGCCTGTCTGATTACTTCTCCCCGGTCGAATCAGGGGTAATAGATGTAGTAGCCCTGCAAGTGGTTACCGTTGGATTGAAAGCAACTGAGATTTTTGACCAGCTCCAGTCACAAAACCGGTACACCGAAGCCTATTTCACTCACGGGCTGGCAGTGCAGATGGCAGAGGCAACAGCAGATTACCTGCATCAGCACATCCGCCGCGAAATGGGATTGCAGCCTGAACAGGGAAAAAGGTATTCCTGGGGTTACCCGGCTATTCCGGAGTTGTCTGATCATCGGAAGGTGTTTAATCTCTTGCCGGTTGAAGCCGAACTGGGAATGCAGCTTTCACCCGCATACCAGCTGATACCGGAACAATCCACAGCTGCCATCATCGTGCATCACCCGGCTGCAAAATACTTCAATATCGGTGAAAGCCGGATCGACCAGCTAACCAGATTATAAGGCAGGTCATAATGCAAACAAATCGATTTTTAGAGCTCTTGGAAACCAGGCGTCCCTTGCTGTCAGATGGGGCAATGGGTACCGTTCTTAACCAACGCAATATCAGTTTTGAAGACTGCTTTGACAACCTCAACCTCACCAGGCCTGCCCTTGTGGCTGATGTACACCGCGAATACATAGAAGCTGGCTCGCAGATAATCCAAACGAATACATACGGGGCAAACCGGTTCAAATTAGCCCATTTTGGCTTGGAAAATAAAGTTTCAGAAATCAACTATGCTGGAGTTGAACTTGCCAGGCGTGTCATCCTGGCATCCTTTGCGGATGTGCTGGTTGCAGGTGATGTAGGACCTTTGGGGGTCCGCCTGGCACCTTTCGGCAGGGTGCAGCCCGAAGAAGCCTACCAGGCGTTCAAAGAGCAGATCTCAGCGCTTTTAGATGCAATGGTAGACCTGGTAATAATCGAAACCATGACCGATCTGTACGAGATACGCGAAGCAATCCATGCTTGCCGCGACCTCGATCCCCAGATACCTATCATTGCTTCAATGACATATACCCGTGATGACCGTACTCTGCTGGGTGATTCTCCTGCAAAGGTTGCCCGGAAATTAAAGGAATACGGGGCAGACATCATCGGTGTCAACTGCTCCGGCGGTCCCTCCCAGATATTGCGGGTATTGAAGCAAATGCACCAGGCAGTCCCGGATGGCCGGTTTTCAGCCATGCCGAATGCCGGCTGGCCGGAACAGATGAGCGGCAGGATCATGTATCCGGCTTCACCGGATTATTTCAGCGATTATGCGCTTGCCTTCTGGGAAGCCGGCGCCAGGGTGATTGGGGGCTGCTGCGGTACCACACCAGAACACATCGCCGTGATGCGTAAGGCGATCGATTCAGCGGATATCCAGGATTACAAGAATGGATTGACCCAGACGGTCATCGAAGTGGAAGAATCTGAGCCTGCACTAATGCCCACCCAGCTGGCCCAGAAGTTGGCACGCAAGGAGTTCGTGGTCGCAGTTGAAATGGATCCGCCCAGGGGATTAACCACCAATAAACTGATAGCAGGTGCCAGCCTGCTGGCAGAAGCAGGCGCAGATGTCATCAATGTCGCCGACAGCCCGATGGCACGAATGCGCATGAGTCCCTGGGCAGTTTGCGCCCTGATCCAGAAACAGGTAGGCATCGAGACGGTACTGCACTTCCCAACCCGCGGCCGCAACCTGCTGCGGGTTCAAGGCGACCTGCTTGCAGCCCATGCTCTGGGTGTCAGGAATGTCTTCGTGATTATGGGCGACCCGACTGCCATTGGTGATTATCCCGACGCAATGGATAATTATGACCTGGTGCCATCCGGCCTGATCAAAATGATCAAGCAGCACTTCAACATTGGCATCGACCATGCCGGCACAGATATCGGGCAGCCAACCACATTCTTCGTTGGCTGTGCATTGAACCTGAACCCGGCCAATTTCGAAGATGAAGTCAAAAACCTGGAAAGAAAGCTGAAAGCCGGCGCTGATTTTTGTATGACACAGCCGATTTTCGATCCGGCGCTGCTGCATACCTTCCTGGATCACTATAATGTGCTTATTGGAGAATTCCCTGTACCCCTCCTGGCAGGTGTCCTGCCCCTTGTCAATTACCGTCATGCTGAGTTCTTGCACCATGAGGTGCCAGGCATCGACATACCTGATTTCATCCGGGAGAGGATGCAACAAAGCGGCGAAAACAGCGCACAAACAGGCATTCAAATTGCAGTAGAATTAATCCAGCAAATCCGGCCTTTGATCGGTGGGGTTTATTTGATGCCTGCCTTTAGCCGGTACGATTCTGCAGCTGAGATAATAGAAGCTGTAAGCAAAGGATAACTTATGCTGCTCGCAATTGACCTGGGAAATACCAACCTGACAATCGGTTTGTATGATGGCGCAGAACTTGGGCCGCACTGGCGCTTATCCACGGATGCATCCCGCATGCCGGATGAATACGGGCTGCAGTTATCCAGCCTGCTGGAACATTCCCATATTGAACAGCACCAGCTGGACGGGGTAGTGCTTTCCTCAGTCGTACCGCCCCTCACCAGCCGCATGGTAGAAGCTTGCCTGCGCTACCTCAGTGAAGATCCGTTGATCATATCACCGGACCTCAAACTGGGGATAACCATTGGATATGAAGACCCTTATGCAGTTGGTGCGGACCGTATCGCTGATGCGGTGGCGGTGCAAACCTATTACGGTGGACCTGCCTGCATCATCGATTTTGGGACCGCCACAACCTTTAATGCACTTACCAAAGAAGGCGTCTACATTGGTGGAGCCATCACTGCCGGTCTGGGGCTTACTTCAGAAGCGCTCTATGCGCATACCGCCAAATTATCCCGGGTTGAATTAAAAGCCCCCGAAAAGGTAATCGGCAGGAATACCACGCTTGCCATGCAATCCGGGCTGGTTCTTGGTTATGCCAGCATGGTGAGCGGTATGGTGAAAAGATTTAAGAATGAGATGGGCAAAGAAACTCGGGTGATTGCAACGGGCGGGCTGGTTGATTTGATCGCGCCCCACGTTCCAGCGATTGAAATCAGGGCGCCATGGCTGACACTGGATGGTCTGCGCATCCTCTGGGAAAACAACCGCAAGTAGGAATTTAAAATGAACAATCCAATTGCAGGAAAGACAATATTGCTAGGAGTAACAGGCTCTATTGCCAGTTACAAGGCTGCTGACCTCGCATCAAAGCTTACTCAGGCAGGCGCAAAAGTGGATGTAGTCCTGACAGAAAAAGGGTGCAGCTTCATTCCTCCGCTTACGTTCCAATCAGTTACCGGCAGGAAGGCATATGTTGAAGCAGATTTATGGGGCAGCGAAGGCCATGTGGTTCACATTGAACTGGGTCGCGCCGCTGACTTGGTGGTGATTGCCCCCGCATCTGCCAACACGATTGCCAGCCTTGCTTATGGTATGGCAAACAATTTGCTGACAGTAGCGGTGCTGGCCTCGCATTGCCCGCTCATGATTGCCCCGGCAATGGATGGCGGCATGTTCGCTCACCCTGCCACGCAGGAAAACTTGCGCATATTAAAGGAACGCGGAGCAATCGTGATCGGCCCGGCTGAAGGTCACCTGGCATCTGGTCTGACGGGACCTGGCAGGATGGTTGAGCCGCTCGATATCCTCGGCCATATCCGATACCATTTCAGCCGGAAAGGCAATCTGCAAGGCAGGAAAATATTAGTAACTGCAGGCGGCACCCGAGAAGCTATTGATCCGGTCCGCTTTATATCCAACCGTTCCTCTGGCAAGCAGGGATATGCTGTTGCCCAGGCGGCCCTGGATGCAGGGGCAGATGTCACTCTGGTGACAACAACAGACCTGCCTGCCCCGGTCGGGGTAAAAGTAGTCTCGGTCGAAAGCGCAGCAGACATGCTAAAAGTGGTGGAACACGAGAGCCGTGATGCCCATGTTTTGATCATGGCTGCAGCGGTGGCAGATTTTACCCCTGAGAAAGCCCAGGACCAGAAGATTAAAAAAGAAACCGGTATACCTGCTCTCACCCTTCAACCAACTATTGATATTTTGAAGAAAGTTTCAGCAATCCGCAAACAAACGGGGTTTCCCAAATTTCTGGTTGGATTTGCTGCCGAAAGTAAAGATTTGATCAAGAATGCGCAGAAAAAGCTGGAATCAAAAGACCTGGATCTGATTGTTGCCAACGATATCCTGGCAACCGATGCCGGTTTTGAAGTTGACACAAACCGGGTGGTCCTGCTGCCCCGCAAGGGTGAACCTCAAACCCTCCCCTTAATGAGCAAACAGGAAGTAGCTGATAAGATCATCAACTTGATTGCACAATGGGATTGAGGCAGGCAGGGATCCTGGGTTTTGTTTTCCTGGCACTGCTTTCCGGCTGCACGTTTCCAACCGGAAAAGTTCTGCAAACTGGGGATGTCATTGCAACTGCACAAATCCCAACAGCTCCTGCTCCTATTTCACCGCTTGAAAGCCCTGTGATTCCGGCTGCAACCCAGGTCCTCTCCTCCCGTGTACCGATCACAGGTGCCAGCGAAGTGCTTTTAACAGGAGTTGACCAGGAAACTTTGTCCAGCCTGAACCCGCTAACAGGTCTGCTGGTCAGCGATCCATCTAAACTAAACCGCCGCCCGGTGCTCACAAAGATTTCCAATTTCCCGCCCGAAGGCAGGCCGCATGCCGGGCTTTCGCTGGCAGATATCGTCTTTGAGTATTACATCGGCGAGTACATGAACCGCTTCCTGGCGCTTTATTACAGCCAGGATACACCAAAGGCCTGGCCATTACGGTCCGGCAGGCTGATCGATGCCCAACTCACCAACCTGTTTGGTGGCATCCTGGTCTATGGAAATGCTGATCCGCGCGTTGAAACCATCATCACACGTGACCTGTACAACCGGGCAATCCCGTTCAAATTGGCGGGCTGCCCCCCTGTATGCGGCGAGGAAACCCACAGCGCCACCGGCGTCTGGGTGGATACAGCCGCAATTACAGAGTGGGCTGATTCACATGAGATGGACAATTTGCGCCCAGATCTGACAAATTTTGTTTTTGATGCAACTCCCCCATCAGACGGCATTCCTGTAAATACGGTAGATGTGAATTACATTGAATGGAACCGGGGTCAATGGAGGTACGACCCAGGCAGAGGGCAATACCTGCGCTATATCGAATCCTGGGATGAAACAAAAACCTATCCACTGATCCCCCTAATTGACCAGGTAACCAACCAGCAGGTAAATTACTCGAATGTCGTCATCCTTTTCGCTGAATACATCGAATATAGCCCAACGTATCACGATGCGGTGCTATGGGATAATAGCACAGGGAAAAGGGCAATTTACTTCCGTGACGGTATGATGTATGAAGGAACCTGGATGACTGTTGATAACCAGAAGCCATTCCTTTTACTCGATTCTCACAATCAGCCGATGCGTTTGAAGCCTGGCACCACCTGGTTTATAATAGCGGGCATCAGTTCTACTTTTTCACCCGTTTCGGATGACCAATACTCATTACTCTTTGCGATCCCTTAACTATGCGAATATTAATCATTTCAGATGTCCATGCGAACCTTCCTGCCCTCGAAGCTGTTCTGGCTGCTGCTGCTCCTTTTGACTCAGTCTGGTGCCTGGGTGATTTGGTAGATTACGGACCAGATCCGAATGAATGCGTGGAACGTATCCGGGATCTCCCCAACTTGACCTGTATTACAGGGAATCATGAAGCTGCAGTGCTGAACCTGCTGGCTGTTGAATCCTTTAACGGTGATGCCCGTAAATCTGCACTTTGGACAGCGAATGCATTAACGGAAAGGAACAAACATTTCCTTCTCAACCTGCCAGAGACGGCGGTTGTTGACCACGTCACCCTGGTTCACGGCAGCCCCCGTTACCCGGTTTGGGAATATATCCTGGATACACAAACTGCTGCCGAGAATTATCACTATTTCGAAACATCAAATTGCTTCGTCGGCCACTCCCATGTACCCCTGATTTTTTACAGAAACGGGAAAGAGCCAGAGGTCGAATGGTTGATTTTAAAAGATCAAGGTGTGTTACATCTAGAAGGTAAATCTATCTTGAATCCCGGATCGGTAGGCCAACCCCGCGATGGAGATCCACGCGCCTCATTTGCGATTTACGAACCGGAAACCAGCACCTGGCAGCAGTACAGGGTGGCATACGACATTCGGGCAGTCCAAAAACGCATCCGTGATGCCGGTTTACCCCACAATCACGCCAACCGGTTATCATCAGGATCTTAACTGGAACCAAATGCTTCATCCTAGCGTCTCAATAGTAGAACTTTAAGGAGGATGCCATGAAGAAAAACCTGTTGATCGGAATTGTTATCCTGTCGATGCTTTTTTCAGGATGTGCCGCCAGAGCAGTCTCAGAGCAAGTTGCCATTGAACCTACCTATGAGGAAGCACCTGCACTGGATAAAGGGTATGCCCCGCCTTCTGCAGCCGAAGAGGATGCATCTGGGGATGTCTATCAAAATGGGGGTGCAGGTAGCGAACGAATCGTTATCCGTAACGCCGACCTGACGATCGTTGTTGTGGATCCCATTGAATCCCAAAAGAAAATTACCAAACTGGCCGAAGGTATGAACGGTTATGTGGTCAATTCCTATTCTTACAAGGTGACCACTGAAAGCGGACTGGAAGTGCCGGCAGTTACCATCACCATCCGTGTTCCCGCGGAAAAACTGGATGAGGTGATCGAGCAGATCAAATCCGAGGTCAAAGATCAGAAGACAGATGTCCTGAATGAGCAGATTTCAGGTCAAGATGTGACGATGGAATACACTGACCTGCAGTCACGCCTGCGCAACCTGGAAGCCACCCACGACCAGCTGATGAAATTCCTGGAACAGGCTGAGACTACTGAGGATGCCATGATGGTTTACAACCAGCTGGTATCCATCAATGAGCAGATCGAGGTCCTCAAAGGCCAGATCAAGTACTATGATGAATCATCAAAGCTGTCTGCCATTTCAGTCAACATCAAAGCTCAAGAATCCGTCCAGCCGCTGACCATCGGCAAATGGCAGCCAGTTGGTGTGGCGCGCGATGCCGTCCAGGCTCTTATCTCCACTGGCAAGTTCCTGGTTAATGCCTTGATCTGGATCGTCATCGTGGTGCTACCTGTTGTCATTGTCCTGTACTTCTTCGTCAGGCTGGTCATCTGGATCATCCGCAAAGTCTTTAAAATCAAACCCAGGAAACCAAAAACCCCTGCTGGACCGTTGACCCCCCTGCCCCCGCAAGGTTAGATTTTCCAAATAGCGACAACATATTTCTGCCAGGCGCATCCGGTCGTGCCACCTGGCAGAAATTTTTTAACCGGCTGCAGGGCAGCCATCCATGTTCCGGATGGTATAATCCAGCAATGACTGCAATCGTAGCGCTCGATATTGAGACCACCGGTCTTGATCCACAAAAAGATACGATCATTGAAGTAGGAGCAGTACGGTTTAATGGCAAACGGGTAGAAGACCGGTTTTCTCAGCTTGTGAACCCCGGACGCCCCATCCCCGCCCAGATAACCCAGCTGACAGGTATCACCAATGACATGGTGCGCAATCAGCCGCCCATGTCTGCAGTCATCCAACCCCTGGTAGACTTTATTGGCAATGCCCCCATCCTTGGGCACCGCATCCAGTTTGACCTGGGTTTCATCAAGAAATGGCAGCATTTTCCATATAATGCAGTCATTGATACCTACGAACTGGCAGCAGTACTTATGCCTACTGCCAGCCGCTACGGTCTGGGTTCCCTGTGCCAGCAGCTGGGTATCTTCTCTACCGAGCCTTTTCACCGGGCCAGCAACGATGCTGAGATGACCAGCCAGGTATACCTTAAGCTGGTGGAAAAAGCTTTTGAATTACCCCGCAGTTTGATCGAAGAATTCGTGCGCATGTGTGAACCATTCGACTGGCAGGCTGCCTGGGTTTTCCAGCAGGTGCTGAAGCACCAGGCATACCAGCCAGTAAAAGCCAGCCGTGAAGACTTTATCTACGGGACGAGCCTGAAGAACTATCCTGTGCAGGCATTTGCCAGGCCGCTTGAACCACGGGAAGAAACCATCCCGCTTAATGAGCATGAGCTCGCTGCAATCCTTGAACATGGCGGGCAATTTGACGGTTACTTCAGTGCCTACGAACAACGCCCCCAGCAGATTGAGATGCTAAAGGCAGTTACACGCGCGCTTACGAATGGCCAGCATCTCCTGGTGGAGGCTGGTACGGGTGTGGGAAAATCTTTTGCCTACCTCATCCCGGCTGCCATGTGGGCATACCAAAACCAGCACCGGGTTGTGATCTCCACAAACACCATCAACCTGCAGGACCAGCTGGTGCGGAAAGATCTTCCCGATCTGTGTGCTGCCACTAACCTCGATTTGCGGTCTGCGGTATTAAAAGGACGCAGTAATTACCTTTGCCCTCGCAGGCTAGAAGCATTCATCACGCGCGGCCCAGACAATGCGGATGAAATGCGCGTGGTGGCAAAAACAATGTCCTGGATGTACCTGGGGGGAACGGGCGACCGCAACGAGATAAACCTTAATGGACCGGTGGAACGCGAAATTTGGAAACGTATCTCCGCTGAGGATGAAGGCTGCCGTGCAGATGTCTGCGTGGAGCGGACTGGCGGGCGCTGTCCCTTCTACCTTGCCAGGCAGGCAGCCCAAACCGCCCACATTATCGTAATCAACCATGCATTACTACTGGCAGATGTTGCCACGAACAATAAGGTGTTACCTGAATATAAATACCTAATTATAGATGAAGGACATCAGCTTGAAGCGGCTACCACCAACGCGCTTGGTTTTGATGTTACGCAGAATGATATATCCCGCATGCTCCGTGAACTTGGCGGGATCTCCAGCGGCACCCTGGGCTGGATGATGACCAATCTCAGGGAGTATTTGCGGCCATCAGATTTTGCTGCTTTTGAAAAAGGTATCCGGCGCACATCTGAACTGGTTTTCCGGCTCGAACAGGATTTCCAGGACTTTTTCGCCGCCATAGACCAGTTCCTTTACCAGGAAAGGGAAGGCAGGTTGATCAATACTTACGGCCAGCAAGTCCGCATAGTCCCTGCAGTCCGTCTTCAACCATATTGGGAATCGGTCGAGATCCACTGGGAAGATACATCAGAAACACTTGGACTGCTTTTATCCCTCCTGGAAGAGATTACCCATTCGTTCGGCGAACTGGTTATGCAACATCCAGACCAGTTCGAAGATACCCAGGGAAGGTTAGGGCAGGCTATCACCCGCTTAACTGAGGTTCAGGTTCAGCTAAAGGGGATGGTTGCAGAACCGAACCCGAATTTCATTTACTGGGTCGAGCAGAATGCAGAGAACTCCCCGATTGCCCTCAAGATTGCACCCCTAGAGATTGGGTCCCTGATGGAAAAATATCTCTGGCATGAGAAATCTTCGGTCATCCTCACCTCTGCCACCCTGACTGCCCATGGTGAGTTTGACTACCTGCGCAGCCGCCTGTGGGCAGAAGATGCCGATGAGCTCGCCCTCGGTTCTCCCTTTGACTACGAGACCTCCGCCCTGCTCTACCTGGCCAGCGATATTGCCGAGCCGTCAGATGTTTCTAATTACCAGCGCCAGGTGGAACAGGCTATTGTACGGCTGGCAAAGGTTACCTCCGGCCGCATGCTTGTCCTGTTCACTTCCTACTCCCAGCTTAAGAAAACATCCCAGGCGATTGCATCTGCCCTTTCAAAAAGCGACATCCAGATTTATGAGCAGGGTGAAGGCGCTTCAGCCAACGCTCTGTTGGAATCATTTAAATCCACTGAGAAAGCAGTCCTGCTTGGCACCCGGGCGTTCTGGGAAGGCGTGGATGTACCCGGTGAGGCACTGTCAGTTCTGGTAATCGTCAAACTGCCTTTCGATGTCCCATCTGACCCGATCATCGCCGCCCGCTCTGAGACGTTCGAGGACCCGTTTAATGAATACCAGCTGCCAGAAGCTATCCTGCGCTTCCGCCAGGGTTTTGGACGCTTGATCCGCACCCAAACCGACCGGGGCGTAGTGGTCGTGCTGGACAAGCGCATCCTTACCAAACGTTACGGCCGCTTTTTCCGTGAGTCGCTGCCAGAATGCACCGTTAAACAGGGCAGCCTGGATCAGCTGCCGGCAGAGGCTGCCCGCTGGTTGAATATATAATCAGCCTTCAAAAGAGAAGGGGCTGTCCAAAAAGTAGATAAAGGGCAGCCCTATATTATTTTATAAAAGTTTAATACAATAGGGGAATGAAAAGAAAAGAAACCACTCCCGTATT